>ENA-UOOK01002944-UOOK01002944.1-fermentation-metagenome-genome-assembly--contig:-NODE-2944-length-20087-cov-4.307458_pt1 | contig 20087 bp, 22 predicted proteins | sample MGYA00245777_ERZ724023 | MGnify/ENA primary metagenome ERZ724023 (study PRJEB28704, sample SAMN03018312) | fermentation metagenome | biome: anthropogenic terrestrial biome; feature: soil; material...
GCGATAAAGGCGTGGCTCCGTTCGCTGAAATTCATGGCGTTCCCTCCCCGCTCCGGAGCGTCCGGCGCCCGACCCGAAAGGACGAGAGGGCGCTCCGAGGCTTTTTATACTATTATAAAGTCTAGGGGAGCAGAACAGACCGAAGGGGGAGAATTGGTATGGAGAGACGAAGCGGACGCGTGACAAAGGAGATCGGGCACAGGACCCTGTTCAAGGCCATGGGGTACTCCGACGCCGACCTCCGCGGACCGATCATCGGCATAGCGAACTCATGGAACGAACTCGTCCCCGGCCACTTCAACCTGCGTCAGGTGGCCGATTACGTCCGGAAGGGGATTTACCGCTCCGGCGGCGCCGTGGCGGAGTTCGGGGTCATCGCCGCTTGCGACGGCATCGCCGAGGCGCACGATGGGATGAAGTACATCCTGCCCTCCCGTGAGCTCATCGCGAACGACATCGAGGTCATGGCCCGGGCCCACGCCCTGGACGGCATCGTGCTGCTCGGCTCCTGCGACAAGATCGTGCCGGGCATGCTGATGGCGGCCGCTAGGCTGGGCATTCCGGCGATATTGCTTGTCGGAGGTCCAATGGCCGGAGGAGTTTCGTTTGACGGGCGCAAAAGCGACTCCACCTCTGTATCGGAGGCTGTGGGTATGCTGAGTGCCGGACGGATCACAAAAGAGACTTTATCAATGCTCGAAGACAATGCCGCACCCTCATGCGGTTCATGCTCATACTACGGCACCGCCAACTCGATGGGTTGCGCGGCAGAAGCCATGGGCATGTCCCTCCCGGGATCGTCCCTTATACCCGCTACAAGCGCTGCCCGTTCCAGGGCAGCGGAAGAGACCGGGAAAAAGATCGTCGAACTTGTCAGGCAAAACATCACAGCGCACGACATCATTACGAAAGACTCCCTTGAAAACACTGCGAAGATAATGGTCGCTACCGGCGGGTCGACTAACTGCTTCATTCACCTTTCAGCCATAGGGAACGAGATAGGCATAGCACCCGGGACAATGATAGATATTTACGACAGGGCGAGTCAAAATATCCCGTCTATCGCTATGGTAAATCCTGCCTCAGAGTACGATATGGAGGACTTTTACCGCGCCGGAGGCATCCCGCAGGTCATGATGGAGCTGGAAAACGAGATAGACCTCTCTTGCATGACTGTAAGCGGAAAGAGCCTTGGCGAGAACCTTGAGGATCGGTCAAGTCCCTTCGGAGTTGACAGGCGTGTGATACGTACAAAGGAAGATCCTTTCTGCAAATCGGGCGGCCTGGCAGTGATGCGGGGTAACCTTGCTCCGGGGACAGGGATAACAAAACCCATCGCTATGGATCCGTCGATGTACCATTTTTCCGGACCTGCAAGAGTCTTTGACTGCGAAGAAGATGCGAACCGGGCGATCCTTGACGGGAATATAAAAGAGGGCGATGTCCTGGTCATCCGTTACGAGGGCCCGAAAGGCGGCCCCGGAATGCGTGAAATGTATTTCGCCATGAAACTGCTTTACGGCAGGGGGCTCGCAAAAAAGACCGCGATAATTACAGACGGCCGTTTCTCCGGAACCAACAACGGATGCTTTGTCGGCCACATATCCCCCGAAGCCGCCGAAGGCGGCCCCATAGCCGCTGTCAGGGACGGAGACACCATCACCATAGATGTTGAAAATAAAAAACTGGATGTAGACCTCTCCCCCGAGGAGCTTGAAGCCCGCCTTAAAGACTGGAAAAGACCCCCTCAGAAGGAACTGAAAGGCATCCTCGGCATATACGCAAAACTGGCCGCCTCAGCAGCAGAGGGCGGCATGATGAAAGTCTAGCCCAATAGTGATAATCACAGTATCTCGATCTCTGAACAGATAACGTCGACGACCCTCTGCAGAATATCCTGTGGCAGCTTCTCAACGATCCTGAAGTGTCTTCTGTTTATGTCGAGTGATTTGACATGTTCGCAAAGTATGACTCCGGTGGTTTGGGTCCTATCGTCAAGCCTTATATGAAGGGGGAATTCATTGTCTGTGTTAGTTATGGGGCATACAACAGCCATGTTGGTCTTACTGTTGAAAAAGTTGTTGCTTACTACTAATGCCGGTCTGTACCCTGCCTGTTCATGCCCGGCATGAGGATCAAAATTAAGCATGATGATATCGCCCTGGCTTACCATACTTCCTTACCTACAGGCTCACCCCAGTCGATCCCGGTGGGTTCGTACTCACCTTTATATCCCTCAAAAAGCTCCATTATATTCTGACGCTTTTTTTGGGGATCAGCTTTCGTTATTACAATGCAGTTTCCCTGTGCAGAAATATTGACTGCACTTTCCTTATCAATTTCCGCTTCTCTAAGAATATCCAGAGGAAGCCTTATCCCCTGACTGTTTCCCCATTTTTTGATCGTTGTAAGCATTCTCATCACCTCATGTATATACAAGTATATACACAACTTGAACGAGTGTCAAAATAAGCATTTATACATATCGATGAGTGTCGATGTTATAGTATATTGTTCCTGGAAATTAAAAGCAGTTCTAAGGGGAGTGGTATAGATGTGGTGGGGAACGGCAGCAAACGGATGTGGAATGCCATTTGGGATGTTTATGATGCCGTTGTTCTTTCTTATAGTAGTCGTGATCCTCTTTTACGCATTCAGCCACAGAAAGAATGAGTTTGAGAGTCATCGGTCAGGAAGCTTCAGCGACAGTGATGATATTTTGAGAGAATTGCGGGAGATAAAAGAAGAGCTCCGTGATTTGAAGAAAGACAGCTAACAAATAAGCGGCTTCAGGGGAACCAGCCCCGAAGCCGCCTTCTCTTTTTTTGTATGATTGGAATACAGACTGAAATTTAAATTTTTTATCGATCTGGCACGAATATTAATTTTGCCCTCCGCGTACCTTGATTAGCCGTACTCCAGGAAATATGGCCGTCATTTGCCAGTCTTCCCCAAACAATTCCGGGATGGATATCTATGTTTTTTGCAAATTTTGATACACTTGCGTCAGAATAATCAGAAGTGCCATCGATAAAATATTTGTATTCGTCAGGCGGAATCAGTGTATCGGCTGAATATTGATCCGCCTGTTTCTCCATGAGCATTTCCTCTGGGATCATGCTGATATTGTTTTCTCCTGGAGATATGTAATTGACCAGGATATTTTTTTTTGTGTGACCGAGCATTATATGTCCGATTTCATGGAAGAAAGAAAACCAGAAAATATCTGAATGTGCACCCCTTGTACTGAGGTTTATATGTACCTTCTCAGGGGAGAGCCATCTGGTCGAGCCATGTACATATGTCCCTTTGAGGTGAGGCAGCAGTGTAACGGCAATCCCAGCAGATGCACATATGTCTCTTAAGTTTTTATAAATATCCACTGTACATAAAGTAAGGGTTCTTAATTTCGGCATGATTGATTTCAGGGTTTTAAATGAAAATGGTTTTGTTTCGATCCGCCGACAAATATTTTCACCCTGCTGTAACCATGCCGCAAGAGCAATTACAGATGGATCAGCGATCAAGGCATGACGAAAATTCGACGCGTATGGGAGGTCAGGAAAATATTCTAAGGACCCTACATTAAAAAAATTTCTGAGATTAACAACTTTTTCTTCTTTTTTTCTTGTTGCAGGGACCCATCCATACTTTGCCATTTCGGCATAGCAGGAATATTTATCCAAATGTTCCGTCTCTTTTGTTATCCGTTTTTTTTCTATTATCCTGGCAAGCTTTGCCTGGTAATTGGCCTCCAAATTTAACCAATAGGCAGCTTCAGGCTCGAAAATATTCTCCAAAGCCAGAGCAGTTTTGGGTGAGACCGGTGCCTTTCCCTTAATGATCTCGTTTACGGTTTTACAGGTCATCCCAAGCCTCGCGGCCAGGTCTTTCTGTGTCATATGGTAATATTCAAGGAGTTCTTTGAGAGTTTCTCCGGGTGGAACGGCATAATCAGATTCCCCATAAAATATTTTTTTATCAGCCATGATAATCTATCACCTCCAGGATGAGAATTTCTGTTACCCTGCTCCAATCCAGGCCTCCGCTTGGCAGTGTCGGGACAGGGTCATGCTTTGGCATAAAAATCAGCCTCATATTTCCATTTAGGACTACGCTTAGCTGTCCCGCTCTGTTGTTGGAAAGATCGTGACATCTTGCCGGGGGCAGTTTACTTATGTCTCCGAGAGAAGATGCCGCTTCAAATTCTGTTATGCGCAATCTGACTTTATCTGCAATTGCCTTTCCCCATTTTTTATTGCCGTCCAGTGTATTTAAGCAAGCTTTGCACAATGACCTTGTTGAGTAGTATACCTTCATCTGGGGCCTCCGTCAATAAAATTATTAACGTAATAAGTTAATTAAAGCAAATATATTTATCTAGTTCATATATACCCATCGAGTTAAGGAAAATCAAAACATTTGACATAATGCAAATTATCGAAATAGGTGTTTAGGTTTTGAAATATATTAATTACAATAATAGATCAATTCTACATAAAAGCAAACTTTATGCAATCTTATAGCAAATACCTAAGTCTTATTAAAAGATGGCATATCAAGGGCAACGAGTTCAGATGTGATGCGTGTTCAAGACGGGTATCTTGAAACAGGTGGTTCTGATAAGAAACTCTATCAGTATGCGGAAATAGACGAGTGCAACGGATTCATGCACCCTGAAGAATTTGACTTTTACAACTATTTTTTTCAATAAAATCTATAGTATTTGCAATCGGTAGCACTTTATATAAACGTGCCCTTAGTAAAAATTTAATTGTAAAATTGTAAAAATATTATTTACTTTGCTAGGTGATAGTGATATTCTTTTCTTATCTTAAAAGGAGGCTGATGTCATGTACGATGTATCAGATATGTTTGATATGCGCAGCACTGTCGGTGCAAAACTTGAATCAGTTTTATACGAACGTGGTTTGACCAAAGCTGCTTTTTGCAGTGCTTCAGGCATGTCTCGCCCGACCTTAGATAAATTATTGTCTGCCAAAATAACGAGCAAAACAAATTTTGAAAAGCATATCAAGAAAGCACTTGATAGCTTGAAAATAACACCAGACATGCTAATGAGTAATGTACATAATCGCTATAGCCAGTGTAGGCTTTTAAAAAATATGTTGCGTATTGATGAGAGAAATTTGGCCGAATTTGCCGGAGTTTCTGTCAAGAGACTGAAAGAAATCGAGGCCGGAGCAGAAGCAGACATTTCTGAACTTCGTGATTTAGCACTTAAGTTGCGTACAGGTGTCAGATGTCTTCTTGGAACAAATTATTTTCAGCCTCAAATTGCAATGTTAGAGGGGCTTTTGACTCCATACAGTGAAGGTGAGAAAAATGGCTTTTGGGGGCATATAGGAATTTTACCGTCATCGTCTAAGGAATGCCATTGGTATCCAGTCACATTGAACACACGGAGTATGGTTCATGCTTCAATTGAGCATAAACGTATAGTCGTTCCTTGTATGAATAATAAAATTTTGTGGATTAACATGAAGAATGTTGATCAGATAATTTTGTTGGATGATGCTTGTGATCAACCTGATTCTGTAAATTGGGACTCATCCGTAAGTTGTGGAGAAACTCCACTGGTTGTATATGAATCCTTGAGTGACTATATGTATTACAAAGATTCTGGGGAAGGAATACCAGTAAATGTTATTTCACAAAATTTGTGTGAATATATTGAATGCTTCATTGAGGAGAACGATTATGTGGAGGGTCAGGTTACAATCTATTATCCCAATGGAAAAACTAACCAAGATAATATTGACTTCAACAATGACGAAAACATAAGTTCAGAGATTTCATTAATATGTGAATTTGGAGACGTTCCTTGCGATCAACAATTTTTGTTTTACCATAATTTCAATGCTGCAGAAATCTTCTTGAATTCAGACACTGTTTCCTTTGTTGAACTTCCTCTGCTGGACATTGAAGACGCTATCTGCAGGGAACTGGACAAGGAGAATGCGGAATAATGCTAGGTGCAAAAAACGGTACCAGTTCTGATTTTACTCCCACAATAATGATTGTTATTTTACTTCTTATGTCCATAAAAAAGCTCCGCAGGATCCCTGCGGAGCTTGTATTATCACTGGAGCCGCCTCCCGGACTCGGACCGGGGACCCCATCCTTACCATGGATGTGCTCTACCTACTGAGCTAAGGCGGCAACCAATAATGCGGTAAGGGCATTTTGGGCAAAATAATGGTGGTAGGAGCTGGATTTGAACCAGCGTAGGCTCTCGCCGACAGATTTACAGTCTGTTGCCTTTGACCACTCGGCCATCCTACCACTCACATGGACCCGCGCGAGGCGGTATTCACGGGAAAACATTCTACCTTATATCCCCAGTTTGTCAAGACAGCACTTGTCACTGCAAAAAGGCTCCCTTACCCTTTGCAGTACTGGATCTTAGGTGCGTTTCATTTTATCCGTCGGTGTAAAAAATATATCCGCACCGTCTGTTTTGCAACAATAAACGCCTCTTATGATAGAATATGCGCACGAGATGCCGAAAGGGAGGGCAATGATACAAACCCGCTCCTTCCGGTACACAAGAAAAAAACAAAATAGCAGCGTCTTTTGAGGGGGAATCCGGTGCAAGTCCGGAGCGGCCCCGCCACTGTTACCCGATCGGGAAGTCAGGCGACCTGAAAAAAGATGATGGATGTTATGCGCGGGCGTTGTTCATCCCCATTTGATCTTATTGAGGGAGCCCTGAGGCTCCCTGTTTTTTTGCAATAATGAGGAAAGAGGTATTCGATTGAAGAAGTCAAGACTGCTTTTGCCATTTATGATGCTTATGATGCTCTTGTCCTTCGGGTATGCGGAAGCATCCCCTAAGAGGATAATCTCCTTGACTCCTGTCGGAACCGAGATCCTCTTTGAGCTTGGCCAGGGAGACAACATCATAGGAGTGACGGATTTCTGTGATTATCCCGCCGAAGCTGCTAAAAAGCCGAAGATGGGCGATTTCGCAGCGGTCAACTTTGAGGCTGTCATGTCCATGAAGACCGACCTGCTCCTGCTCCAGGACATGCACATGCAGTTCACCCCTCAGCTGGACAAGCTCAGGATCCCCTATCTCGTAATGAAGCAGAACTCGATCGACGAGATCTGCGACTCCATCATCAGGCTTGGGAAGGTATGTTCAGCTCAGAGCAAGGCGGCGAAGCTCGTTTCAAATATACGTGCCGACGTTGATTTGGTCACCTCGAAAGTAAAGGGGCTCAAGCGGCCCAAGGTCATCCTCTGTGTTTCGAGAGAGCTCTCCGAATACCAAATAAACAGCTTTTATGTCGCCAGCAACAACAATTTCTACGGGGAGATGATCTCGCTTGCGGGAGGAGAGAATGCCGTCAGCGAGAAAAAAACGGCATATCCCCAGGTCTCCCTTGAAGGACTAATGAAGATCAATCCCAGCGTGATAATCGATCTTGTCGGAGACAAGACGTTTTACCATTCGAAGGACAGCATAGATGTCGAGACGATATTCAATGATAAATACCTCAGGAACCAGTGGGAGAGAAGCGCCAAGGTCGACGCGGTCAAAAAGGGACGGATCTATATAATGCAGGGCACCGTCTATCTCAGGCCGGGCGCAAGATCGGGAAAGATCCTCAAAGCATTCGCGAAGGCGATACACCCGGAGGTCAAGTGGTGAGCACTCAGAAGTTTCTTGACATAGAGGGGCTTTCGCTTGATCTTGGGGGTGTTCGGATACTTGAGGACATCTCCTTCTCGCTTGAAAAGGGGAGATATCTTGGCATCATAGGCCCAAATGGGGCGGGCAAGAGCTCACTGCTCAAATGCATCGGCAGGCTCCACAAGAACTTTACGGGCCGGGTCTCACTTGAAGGTGTTTCCCTCTCTTCAATGTCCGAACGGGCGCTTGCAAGAAGGATAGCATGGGTCCATCAGACCGGTTCCGACTCGCTCCCCTTCACTGTAAGGGAGTTTGCCCTTATGTCCCGTTATCCCTGGCAGAAGGCCATCGGAGGCGAGACCGTGGAGGACAGGTCGATCATCGACAGATCGCTGGAAACGGCCGATGTTGCCGACATCGCAGACAGGCAGCTGAACAGCCTGAGCGGAGGCGAGCGGCAGAAGGCCCTTATAGCGGCAGCACTGGCCCAGAGCACAGACATCCTCTTCCTCGATGAACCGACCAGCTTCCTCGATTACAGGCACCAGGTAGAGACGCTGGAACTCATAGAGCGGGTCAACAGGGAACAGGGAATGACTGTGCTTCTCGTGACGCATGACATCAACCTTGCCCTTCACGGTGCGGATGAGGTGCTGGCGATCAAAAAAGGCAGGATGGTGTGGAAGGGAGAAAGCTCTGAACTTCTTGAAGAGGGGCTCCTCCCGGAAATATTCGACACCGGCTTCAAGAGCTTCACTTCGGAGGGACAGATCATGCCCTATGTTGCTCCCGGGGGTCTTGTAAGATGAGGCGCCTTGCCCTGCCCTTCCTCTTCATATTTTCTCTTGCGGTCGTTGCCGTCGCGCCCTTTATAGGTATGCAGAATATCGGCATATCGGACCTCTTGGGAGGCGCGGATGAAAACATCATCCGGATAATGTGGGACCTGAGGGTTCCGCGCGTCCTTCTCGGATGGATAACGGGCTCTACCCTGGCGCTCTGCGGACTGATCTTCCAGGCCCTCTTCAGGAATCCTCTTGCCTCGCCTGATATGCTGGGCGTCTCGACGGGGGCCGCCTTCGGAGCGGTAGTCTACATCCGTACGGGCATAGTCTTCTCCCTCTTCGGAGCGGTATCGGGGCTCTCTCTGGCGGCATTCTCTGGCGCCCTTGCTGCGACCTTTGCAATATACGCGGCAGGCAACCTCAGGCGGGGCGGTATGTCGGAGGCTACACTGCTCCTTGCAGGAGTCGCAATGAGCTTTCTTTTCGGGAGCCTGAACATGATAATACAGTTCACGGGCGGCTACATTGACACATTTAGGATGATGAGATGGTCTATGGGAGGCATCCAGGCAGTCGGGTTCGGCCCCGTGCTGGCAACTCTGCCTGCCCTTGCCGTAATTTTTGCAGTCGCATTTGTAACGGCACCTGAGCTCAATCTCTTCGTCTGCGGAGAGGACATTGCGGCAAGCAGGGGCGTCTCGGTCGTCAGGTTAAGGAGGCTCCTTTTCTTCTCGGTTTCTATCGTGATAGGAATAAACGTCGCGACCTGCGGACCGATCGGATTTGTCGGGCTGCTGGGGCCGCACATTTGCAGGAAGTTCGTTGGGACGGACCACAGGAAGCTTGCTCTGGCATCGCTCTTCTTCGGCGGAGCCTTTCTGGTGCTCTGCGACACGGCGGCGCGCATCCTGTGGTCACCTGCCGAAGTTCCCGTGGGAGTCCTCACTTCGTTCATAGGATCGATATTCTTCCTCTGGCTGCTGGTCAGGGGAAGGCGGTAAGTTGCGGTAAAAAGAGAGGAGAGACAGCAGTTGCTTGAATACATGAGAGCAGGCGGAATATTGATGTGGCTGATAGCCGGCCTATCTGTAATTGCGTTTGCAGTAGTGGTCGAGAGGCTCTTATTTTTCAGAAGCGCATCCACCAACCCCGAGGCGCTGGAAGAAGAGTTCGGCAGGGCAGTTTCGGAAAATGACATTGACGCTGCCAGAAAGGTGGTCAGGTCCTCGCAGAGCTCCCTTCACAGGCTGTTTTTTGCGGCCTTCGCCCACTGGGGAGTCGGAAGGGAGGACATGAAACTACTGGTCGAACAGCAGGTCCGCCGTGAGGTCTACAGGTGGGAGAAGCACCTATTTATCCTGGAGATAATAGGAAAGACAGCTCCGCTCCTGGGGCTTCTCGGAACAGTGCTCGGGATGGTGGAGATGTTCCAGTCACTTCACCTCGGAGGTCAGATAAACGCTGCCACGGTAACCGGAGGGATATGGAAGGCGCTCTTTACCACAGTCGCCGGCCTGACGGTGGCGATACCGGTAATATTCGCTCACGGACTCCTCCTCTCTCGCATAGACAGCGAAGAAGAGACCCTCAACAGGGGAGCCGACTATCTGATCAGGGAACACTTCACAAGTCACGGTGGGGAAAGTGCGAAGGCGTAAATCGAGGCGCTTTGCCGACATAGATATTACGCCTCTTATAGACGTACTGTTTATGCTGATAATCTTTTTCGTCCTGACTGCGACATTCATTCAGGGCAAACTGGATATAGATCTGCCCTCGGGGAAGGGAGAAACACCTGATGTCAAAAGCACCCTGACCCTGACCGTGGAAAGGGACGGGACGATCTTCTGGGAGGGAGTCCGGATCTCAGAGGGGGAACTTCCCGAACTTGCCAGAGGTGCCCGCAATAGGGAGATACTGATAGCGGGGGATAAAAACGCCCCCTACGGCAGGATCGCGGAAGTGCTCTCGATACTCAGGAAAGAGGGCATAACATCTGCAGGCCTGCTGACGGAGTCGGGAAACTGAGGATGAGAGAAGCCGGAGGAAAGTCTTTCTGGGGGATAGCGCTGGCGTTGAGCTTAGCGGCACATGCAGCGTTTATGCTGTTTATACCCGATTTTGCCCCGAAAACTGAGATCCGGCCTATAATGAGAGTCCGCCTTGCAATGGCCGAAAAAAAGAGCACTCCAACTCCGGCCCCGGTCAAGGAAGAGGCTCCGTCCGAGAAAAAGGCTGTTATGAAAAAAGAGGCTGTCCCCAAAAAAGAACCTCAAAAAAAGGCGGAGCCTGCAAAGTCAGCAAAAACTCCGTCTGAAAAATCCCCTGTACAGGAAGTTCAGGCAAGGGCAGATACATCAGACAGTGTTGCGGGAACCCAAGTAAACGCAGGTATTAATGCAGCCCACACAGATCCCCCCCAAACGACACCTCCACAGGTACAGCCGGAAAGGGTAGTAGAAATAGATTCCCTTGAGGTCGTCAAAAAAGTCCTGCCGGATTACTCATCCTTCTCGAGAAAGCGCAAAGAAGAAGGAACTGTAAAAATAATAGTAACTGTGACTGAAGGCAGAGTAGTGAGCACAGAGGTCGAGAGTTCAAGCGGATACCTAAGGCTTGACGAAAGCGCCCTCCGCGCAGTAAAGCAGTGGCTCTTCAAGAACAGCGGAACAGTAAGGGTGAGAGTGCCTGTGGTGTTTAGGCTTAAATAGATGGCAAAAGCAGGACGCAGTCCTGCCGGCAAACGAAAGACTGGCAATGGGCAAGCCGTTGGCAAGCAGTTGCCAGAATTTGAAACTTTAGCCCTTTATCGTCGTTCCCGAATGTTTTCATCGGGAATCCAGTGTCCTTGGATTTCGACTATTGCCAGCTTTTTAGGACCTAAGCCTCAAGCCACTGGACTCCCGTTTAGGGCCGCCCGGGAGAGACGATCTTTAAGAATATTTGCTTCAGATTGAATTCTCCGCTTGACGTAGTCAAGCAAATTATCCGCGACGTTTTTTGTCGCAAATTCCCCGTGGCGTATGCGCCACAAATTCGCCCGCTCTCTACAATGTAGTGCTATAATCATCCCAATATGAAACTGATTCTCAGTTTTAGAATGGGGTAATGCTTATGTCTGCCGTGCGTTACAACACAAACCAGCGGAAACTTATCCTTGCGGTGATAGAGAGAAACAGAGGCAGGCATATTACTGCTGAGGAGGTGCACCTGGAACTTATCCGCGCAGGCAGCCCGGTCGGAAAGGCCACTGTTTACAGGCATTTTGAGAGGCTCGAGAAGGAGGGACTGCTGATCAGGTATGCTCCCGTTGAAGGGGCGGGCGCGTGCTGGGAATACGCGGGAGAACCCGGCGAGGTGCCTGCGCATTACCACATGAAGTGTGAATCATGCGGGAAACTCTTCTGCCTGGACTGCACATTTCTTGACACCATCTCAAACCACTTCAGCGAACACCACAAATTTGACCTGAACAGGTTCAGGACAGTCTTTTACGGCATATGTTCGGAATGCAGGGGGAAGGATAAGGATGAAAATTAGCAGATCCCTTATGCTGACGGCCCTTGCTCTATCGTCAGCGGTTTTGGCTTTTCTCTGCTCAGCATATCCTGCCCTTTGTGCGGAGAGAGAAAAGCTGAAGATAATCGCCACTATCTTCCCCCAGTATGATTTCACCAGGCAGATCGCGGGAAATAGGGCGGATGTGCAGCTTTTGCTTCCGCCGGGTGCAGAGAGCCACACTTACGAGCCATCGCCATCTGACATAATAAGGATAAGCAAGGCGGATATGTTCATTTATACGGGTCGTCAAATGGAGCATTGGGCAGATAGGGTCATCTCTTCCATAAAGGGAGGAAAGATCATAACGGTCGATGTCTCAAAGGGCATAAAGCTTATACGGCACGAAGATGAAGAGCATGAGGCAGAAAACGACCACCATCTCCTGGATCCTCATATATGGACTGACCCAAACAACGCCCTGGTGATGGCTGACAATATCCTCTCCGCGCTTTGCGCCGCAAGCCCCGAAGACGCGGCATACTTCAGGAAAAACGCAAAGAAATTCAAAGAAGAACTGAAAAAACTGGACAAGGGGTTCCGTGAGGCCGTCTCTTCTGGAAGCAGGAAGAAGATCGTCTTTGGCGGCAGGAACGCTTTCGTCTATTTTCTCCGTCGCTACGAATTAGAATCCATTTCCGTCACAGACTTCTGCTCGACACAGGCCGACCCCGGCGTGAAAAGGATCGCCGAGATCATCAGGACTGTGAGGAAGGAGAAGATTCCGGTCGTCTATTATGGGGAGATGGTGCCGCCAAAGACTGCAAAAACCATAAGCGAGGAGACAGGCACCCGCCTGCTCCCGCTGAATTCCTGCCACAACCTCTCGGCAGAGGATCTGAGAAAGGGAAAGACCTACCTTTCGATCATGAGGGAGAACCTTTCCAACATTAAAGAAGGGCTGAAATGAGTATCCTCAAAGCGGAAAAGATATCAGTCGAATATGAGGGTACTGCCGTCCTCAAAGACCTCTCCTTCCGCATCGAAAAAGGAGAGTTCCTTGCCGTCGTCGGGGAGAACGGTTCCGGCAAGAGTACCCTGATAAAGGCGATACTCGGACTTGTTGGCCTTTCATCGGGGTCGATAAGGCTTGATGGCGGCATCAAAAGTGGCGGCATAGGCTATCTTCCCCAACAGAGGGAGGTCCAAAAAGATTTCCCTGCCGCAGTGTATGAAGTGGTCCTATCCGGCTGCCTCGCTTCACGGAGGATCGTCACATTCTATTCGCCTGACGACAAGAGGCTCGCGCTGAGGAACATGGAACTCCTTGAAATAGCCGATCTGAGGAAGCGCTCATTCCGCGACCTCTCGGGAGGCCAGCAGCAGCGCGTACTTCTGGCCCGGGCGCTTTGCTCCGCAAAGGCGATGCTGATCCTGGATGAACCCACTGCGGGGCTTGATCCGTTGATCAGTTCCGAGTTCTACGGTCTGCTCGGAAGACTCAACAGGGAAAACGGAATGACCATAATAATGGTCTCTCATGACATCGAAGCAGCGAAGGAAAACGCAGACAGGATACTCCACGTTGGGACAGGTCCATGCTTCTTCGGTTCTGTCAGGGAATATCTTAGGTCAGATACCGGAAAGAGGTTCTCGAACGGAAATGCCGGACATTCTGCGTGAGCTCTTCTCCTACGATTTCATACTGAGGGCGGTCGCGGTGGGCATAATGGTATCCCTCTGCGCTTCTCTCCTCGGAGTCAGCCTTGTCCTTAAGCGCTATTCGATGATCGGGGACGGCCTTGGACACGTGGCTTTCGGAGCCCTTTGCGTCGCTGTGGCTTTCAACATGGCTCCGCTCCTTGTCTCCGTCCCTGTCGTTGTGACGGCTGCAGCTCTACTGCTGAGGATCAGGGGCAATGTCAGGATCAAGGGAGATGCCGCCATTGCTGTCATATCCAGCTCCTCCCTCGCTGTAGGGATAATCGTGACATCCCTTACACAGGGGATGAATATTGACATCTACAACTACATGTTTGGCAGCATACTCGCGATGAGCGACCGGGACGTTTACCTCGGAATGGCCCTCTCCGCAGCTGTGCTCCTTCTCTTCGTCCTTCTTTACAATGTCATATTTGCAGTGACCTTCGACGAGGATTTCGCGAGGGCGGCAGGGGTCAACGTCAGTTTTTACAATACCCTCATAGCTATCCTCACAGCAGTCACCATAGTTGTTGGCATGCGGATAATGGGGTCCCTCCTCATATCCAGCCTTATCGTCTTCCCGTCGCTCACCGCGATGAGGCTCTTCTCGAGCTTCAGGGGCGTGGTAATCTGCTCGGGGATAGTCTCGACAATATGTTTCTTTCTTGGTATCGTCATCTCATATTCACTCGACATCCCTGTGGGAGCGAGCATAGTTGTACTGAACTTCGCTGCATTCACGCTCTTTTTTGCCGCGGGAAGCCTCAGAAAGTATTTTTAGACTGAAGAATGGTGGATATTGATGATAAGAAGAGCTCTTGAGGGCAACGGTTTGCGCCTGGGCGGAACATCATGGGTGATCCCCGGGACCTTTGCCGACAATCTTCGCTACCTCTCAAATGAAGTCAGCGATATGGAAATCGTCCTATTCGATACCCCGGAACACTCCAACATGCCTGCAAAGGATGAAGTCCGTGCCCTGAAGGACCTCTGCGGCGAGCTGGGAATGTCCTGCACGGTGCATTTCCCTGCCGACATATGCGTATATGCCCCGACTGAAGTGTTGAGAGAAAGGGAAGAGAAGTGCCTCAGGACCCTGGATCTTTTTGAGGATCTCGATCCATTTGCGTGGATACTGCACATAGTTGGTGAGAAGAGGGGCGATCCGCCAAGCCCCGATATAGACGCCTGGATCGAAAAAAGCCTGATTTCGGCAGAAAAGATCGCTTCTGCTGCAGACGACAGGAGAAAGATATGCATGGAAACGCTGGACTTCGATCCGCGCTATATCGAGCACCTCGCAGATTCCGCGGGGACTTCGATATGCCTTGATGTCGGACATCTGATAAAATGCGGGCGTCCCGTACATGAGACGACGCTAAGGTCAGCAGCTGCCGTAAAGGTAATCCATGTCCACGGAGTGATGCCGGACGGTACCGATCACAGGGACCTCTCATACATGGATCCCGAGCTTTTCAGATCGGTAAGCGGAATGATGTCAGGGGGAGAAGATAGGGTAATGACCCTGGAAGTGTTCGAAGGAGACTATGACCGGTCTCTCAGCGTTTTGAAAAAGATGCGGGCCTGAAAACGGTATTCCCGCCACTGCTTCTTTAGGGTAAAAGAGAGCTTCGTGGGACGGTGAAATCCCACGAAGCGGAGGAAGGAGAGTATCTTAATTGCGTGCGGAACTGTAAGGAGGTGCAGTCCCGCACCCGGCAAGTTATTTTGAATGGCCTGCCTTTGCCGCGCCGCAGCCTGCACATCCGCCGCCGCACCCTGACCCGCAGCCGCATTTTCCTGAAATGCTGTTTTTGATGATCCTGTAGAGCGAGAGCCCCATAGCAATTATTACCAAAGATCCCAATATCGCTGTTGTCATTCCGCTCAAGTCCTTTCCTTCAAATATTATGCCGCCGACCTGGTAAATCAGCATTGAGAGCAGGTAGGCAAGTCCTGTCTGCCAGGCGATCGCAAACAATGTCCACTTCCATGAACGCATCTCGCTTCTTATCGCCCCGAGCGCCGCGAAGCACGGGGGGGCAAGAAGGGTGAAGACCATGAAAGCGTAGGCACTCACGGGGGTGAATATCCGGGATATTTGTGAGACAAGCACCGGATCGTCTTCGAGAACTTCACCGACCCCCAGCAGGACGCCGTAAGTCGATACTACCGCCTCTTTTGCAAGGAAGCCCGTAACAACAGCCACTGACGACTGCCAGTTGCCGAACCCTAGAGGCCTGAATACGGGCGACATAAAGCTGCCTATGGATGCCAGTATGCTTTCGTCAGGCTCCACCATCTGCAGTGACCAGCTGAATGCCTGGAGGAACCAGATCAGTCCCGCCGCAAAGAATATTATTGTCCCTGCTTTTACTATGAATGCCCTGGCCCGCTCCCACATGTGGATGAACACACCTTTCGGCTTCGGCATCCGGTAGGATGGAAGTTCCATTACGAAGGGCGCCGGTTCTCCGCCGAAGAGATCCGTCTTCTTCATGAGTACCCCTGAAACTATGACCATGCTGATCCCTATCATGTACATCGAAGGTGCCACCCACGAACTTTCCGGGAAAAAGGAGGCGGCAAAGAGTGCGAAAACAGGCAGCTTTGCGCCGCATGGCACGAAGGGTGTGAGCATTATAGTCAGCCTCCGGTCCGATTCGTTCTCAATGGTCCTTGAAGCCATGATGCCCGGGACCGAACAGCCGGTCCCCACAAGCATGGGAATAAAGGATTTTCCAGAGAGGCCGAACTGGCGGAATATCCTGTCCATAATGAAGGCTACCCTGGCCATGTACCCGCAGTCCTCCAGCAAGGATATGAAGAGGAACAGGATCATCAGCTGCGGAACGAATCCAAGAACTGCTCCGACTCCGCCGATGATGCCGTCTGTCACCAGCGCATGCAGCCACTCTGCGGCATTTCCGGAAATAAGCATGGCAGATACACTCTCGGAGATCCCTCCGAAAAGTTCCTCTGTCCACCCGATGGTCATATCCCCAAGAGTCTGTATCGAAACATAATAGATGCCCCACATTATCATGAAAAAAATGGGGAGACCCAGAAGCCTGTTGGTAAGCACCATGTCTATCCTGTCGGATATGGAAAGCGACCCCGTTCCCCTTTTAATAAGGGTTCCTTCGAGGATGCAGTCTATGTACCTGTAGCGTTCGTTGGCTATGATGCTCTCGGAGTCGTCGTCAAGTTTTTCCTCGCAGAGACCTATCAGCCTGTCGATCCGTTCAATGTCCTCTTCGCAGAGTGGAAGCCTGCCGCGGAGTATGGGGTCCCTGCTGAAGAGGTTGACCGAGAGCCACCTTTCCGGCATCCCTTCAGTATGCCTTGACGCCCTCTCTCTTATAAGTTCAAGCGTATCCTCTGCATCGCTGCCGAAAAGGGGGCGTTTTACCGGTCTCTCCTTCAGGGTGGCCACTTCGAGGATGCTTTTGACGAGTTCCCCGATGCCGGTGCCCTCGGATGCCGATGTCTTTACTACCCTGCATCCCAGACGTTCCGAAAGTTTGACTTCATCGATCATTATCCCGGCCTTTTCTGCTGCGTCCGTCATATTAAGTGCGACTATTACGGGTATCTCCATCTCCAGAAGCTCCGTTGTCAGGTAGAGGCTTCTCTCGATATTTGTAGAATCAACGATGTTTATTACTGCGTCGGGCCTTCCGTTTGTCAGGAATTCCCGTGTGATCCGCTCCTCAAGGGTGTACGGAGAGAGCGAATAAACTCCGGGGAGGTCGACCAGAAGAGCATCCTTGTGTCCCCTGACCGCACCTTCTTTTTTTTCTACCGTCACACCCGGCCAGTTGCCTACATATTGGGTGCTTCCTGTTACAGCGTTGAACATAGTAGTCTTTCCGCTGTTCGGGTTTCCTATAAGTGCTATTTTGAGTCCCATAAGCCGACCTCCGTTAGTTAGCATTAGCTAACTGGTATGTTTTAAAAAAATGGGGTCCTTGCCCCCGTCACTGACTGTAAATTACCGACTGTTTCTATTCGACCTCAATGATCTCCGCGTCGGCCTTTCTGAGCGAGAGCTCGTATCCTCTGACTGTGATCTCAACGGGGTCACCGAGCGGAGCTACCTTTCTGACAATAAGTTCCGTCCCCTTTGTTATGCCCATATCCATTATCCTTCTCTTAAGCGGTCCCGTGCCGTTTATGCCTTTCACTCTGACTCTCTCGCCGCAGCCGGTATCCCTGAGTACTTTCATATGGATCCCTCCGTTTTCTATATGTGTATCCGGTCAGCCAGTTTCCTGCTGATCGCGATCCTTGTTCCCCTGACCCCAAGTATGACGTTGTCGCCTGCAGAAGAGATCATTGTGACACAGCCTCCGGGTACAAGCCCCAGGCTCTCGAGGAAGCGTCTTGTATCATCTCGTCCGGTGATCCTTTTGACACAGCCTTGCATTCCGGGTGACAAGAAATTGACTGGCATACCGATCCCTCCAACATAGTAGTTAGCTATCGATAATTAGCCATTGCTAACCATAGTGAATTTTAACACTCCTTTGGAAAAAATGTCAACAGGCATTTATGAAAGATTTTTTTCCGGGATCTTCGACCTGCTTGACATTGGACCGGGCATGGGGTAAAACTTACTGACAATCGAATAGCGTCATGGAATTTCAGTCAAGGGAATCCGGTAAAATGCCGGAGCAGCCCCGCTACTGTGACCGCGACGAAACCGTAATAAGCCACTGTCTGAGGATGGGAAGGCACGGGAGTAGAATGAACGGAAGCCAGGAGACCTGCTGAAAGACCGAATTGTTGATCATCGCGTGGGCGAGAGGCGGCAAACCATATGTCTGCAGGAAGACCTGCCATACATTAAATGTTTGTCACAGAGGGGTCCCCGATATCAAGGGGATCCCTCTTTTTTGGGAGGAGTACTGGAGGAGTGAGGCATCAGGGAAGATTAGAGAGAAAACATCCGGTCATATAACCAGGCATAGTTTTTTAAAAAGGAGTGTTGAAAGTGTTCAGTAAGATCAGAAAGTACAGCCTTATACCCATGGTCGTGTTTATAATGGCATCTTCCTCTGCCGCTTTTGCCGAGACATCGGCAGAGGCCGTCAGCGGCGATAAGAAAGAAGAGGTGCAGGAGGTAGCCAGGGTCGAGGTCACCGGATCGCGCCTGGCTGAGGACATCACTGAGGTCCCTGCCCCCGCCTATGTTATCACCAAAGAGGAGATAGAGATGAGCGGTGCCAGGAGCACCCAGGAAGTCCTCGACAGAGTGCCCGGGGTCAACGGCCTCAGAAACAGCTCTGCTTCCGTCCTTGACAAGAGCGTAGTAGTAAGGGGCCTTACATCAGAGGTCCTCCTGCTGGTCGACGGCATCCCCTTCATGACATCCAGTTATGGGTCGGGAGTAATGGGCTCCCCCTTTGACCTCAGAACTGTCCCCCTTGAGTCCATTGAGAGAATAGAAGTTGTTAAGGGTGCAAGCTCTGCCGTCTACGGATCCAACGCTGCCGGAGGAGTCATAAATATAATCACCCAAAAAGGTATGGAAGAGTCAGGCGGAACTCTGCTTATTGAAGGCGGGAGCCACGGATGGTTCAGGGGTTCTGTAAGAGGGACGGCAGTCCTGAGTGACGATGTCAGGATCACTGTCGGATATACAAAAACTGTTGAAAATTCTGAAATAAATATTCGTAAAAGACCTTACAGCAATGATGGCACATATGACAAGGCGACTGACTATCGAGGGAATGACTTTGTTTTTGGAATAGAGAAGGGAAAGTGGGCATTTTCAGGTGCATGGGGAGACTTTGATTCAGAGTGGAATTACGAGAACTATGACTCATATTCTTCCACAATTTTTATTGAGAATAACACTCAGAAAAATAAGTATCAGCGCTTTAATCTCTCGTATAAAGACGAAGAGAGCTCAGGAAGGATCTATTACAACAAGAACGACAGGGATTATTCCTATGTATCTGATCCTGCAGGGATGAGTTTCGGCAATTATGGATATGAAGATTCCTCGTGGGGGTTGGTCTTCAACCGCAAACAGGAAATATTCGGCCTGACAGGGGTCTGGGGATTTGAGTGGCGCCGGGAAAGTTCAAAATACACGGGCGATTCAAATTGGGGAACTGATGAAGCATATGATCTTACAAGGGATGGTATCTCTCCCTATCTTGAAGTTTCAGTCCCTGTCGGAGAAATGGGGCTTGATATAGGACTCAGGTATGAGCACTGGAACGTTGACGAGGGCGAGGATGTAAATGAACTTATCCCGAGGCTTTCACTAAACTGGGAGAGCCCTTCCGGGAAGATATGGTATCTGACAGCGGGAAGGTTCTTCTCAATGCCAAGTTTTTATCAGATATGGAATCCGATCCGCAGCATGGGAACAGCAAATCCTGATCTTAAACCGGAAAAGGGTTGGACATACGATATCGGCGTAAAGG
>ENA-UOOK01002946-UOOK01002946.1-fermentation-metagenome-genome-assembly--contig:-NODE-2946-length-20086-cov-3.577255_pt1 | contig 20086 bp, 16 predicted proteins | sample MGYA00245777_ERZ724023 | MGnify/ENA primary metagenome ERZ724023 (study PRJEB28704, sample SAMN03018312) | fermentation metagenome | biome: anthropogenic terrestrial biome; feature: soil; material...
TTCTACCAAGATGTCGTCCCTACGGGACTAATAATGCAAAAAAGTGAAAAGTGAATAGTGAATAGTGAAAAGTGAATTCCATTTTTCAGAAGCTCAGTGCATTGTCTTGCGACTTGCGACCTGCGACGAAAAAGTGAATAGTGAATAGTGAAGAGAGAGACAACGCATTGAAAAACTGATGACTGAAAACTGAAAACTGATAACTTTTTTGAACCTTTGCGTTCTCTGCGGTTAAATAAAATAAATCCTGTTATATCTGTCGATGTTCAACATTTCCGACGAAAAACGCCTTGTTTTTCAGGAAAAATGCTGTATAACGCATTCTTAGGGGGTATTTAAGGAGTCTGACGGCCGACCTTTGCTATAGTAAAGGAAGGGGGTGGATAGGGCTAAAACGGCCTGAAAACGAGCCGATAAGAATTGTAAATGATGAATTGGTTTTTCGTGCCGAAAAGAGGGGAGGAAAATCCTTACATGCGACCGGAATTTGTAGGTTGCTGAGACTCTTTGTGGCAAAAGACATCAATCATTTCGAGGGGAGAAGTTACAATATAATCGGGTTGTAGGACACGCAAGCGTTTTTCGGCATTGTAGCCCCAACAAACAGCCATGTTTTTAATATTAACCTTTTTACATGCCATGATGTCTCTATCTTCATCGCCCACATACACGATCTCGGCGAGATTTAGCTTGTGTTTTTGGCACATTTTCTTTAATACCCGGTCTTTGCCAAAGAGGGAACTTTGGGAATACACAAACTCAAAGGCATGATCGAGTTGATGTTTTGTCAAGCATTGTCGAATGTTTTCTTCTGAATTGCTGGAAACGATGCCTAATTTGTAGCTTGTGGCCAGCGTGTGTAAAACCTTTGTCATATCAGCAAACAAAGGGATATTTGTTTTATCCTTTAATTGGGAAGTGATGTTTAAAATCATCTTAGGGATTTTATACATGGGAATCTTTTTCCTTTTAATCACTTCTTTAATTCCTTCATTGCGTAATAAGTCAAAATCATCTTCACAAAAATCGTTTACACTTGTCCTGACAATCTCTTTGATATCATCCAACGTATTGGCTATCGTTCCGTCGAAATCAAAAACAATGTATGTAATCATAACACATATTAATATATTAGAAAAAGATGACAAAAGTAAGTAAAAATAGGATACTAAACTGCTTTATGTGTAATTGTTGAAAAGTCATAATTTTTGGTTATTGTATTAAAATATAAAGCTCTCATTCTTCGCTTCGCTCAGAATCGTTCGATATTTATCAAATAATAATAAAATCATATAGAAAAAACTTTTTAGGAAAAAGAATTTAGTGTAACTTTGCACACTTTTAATTTTACGCTGTAAAAAGAATGCAAAACATTAGAAATGTAGCTATTATAGCTCACGTTGACCACGGTAAAACCACCCTTGTAGATCGTATTTTATACCAATCCAAACTTTTCAGAGACAATCAGGAAGTCCAAGATTTAATCTTAGACAACAACGATCTGGAAAGGGAGAGGGGGATTACAATTTTATCGAAAAACGTATCTGTCAGATATAAAGATTTCAAAATAAATATCATTGACACACCGGGACACAGTGATTTTGGTGGGGAAGTGGAACGTGTGCTGAATATGGCTGATGGCGTACTCTTGATAGTCGATGCCTTTGAGGGACCTATGCCGCAAACCCGCTTTGTACTGCAAAAAGCCGTTGAATTGAACCTAAAACCCATTGTTGTCATCAACAAAGTGGACAAACTAAACTGCAATCCCGAGCAAACCCAAGAGGATGTTTTCGATTTAATGTTTAGTTTAGGTGCCAGCGAAGATCAGCTTGATTTTCCTACTGTTTATGGTTCGTCAAAACAAGGATGGATGGGACCGGATTGGAAAACCCCCACCGACAATATCAGCTATTTATTGGATCAAATCATCGAACACATCCCGGCTCATCCCATCATGGAAGGTAACACCCAGATGATGATATCGTCATTGGATTATTCTTCGTATGTAGGAAGAATTGCCGTCGGCAAAGTACATCGAGGCAGTTTAAATTGGGGACAAAGTGTTTCGCTCATCAAACGCAACGGACAAATTATTCCTTCGAAAGTAAAAGAGTTATATGTGTTTGAAGGATTGGGAAAAGAAAAAACAAAAACACCGGTAGGTTCCGGCGAAATTTGTGCCGTACTTGGCATCGATGATTTTGAAATAGGCGATACCATTGCCGATTTTGAAAATCCCGAGGCCTTGCCCAGTATCACTGTCGACGAACCGACGATGAGTATGCTTTTTACCATCAATAACTCACCTTTCTACGGCAAAGATGGGAAATACGTAACCTCACGGCATCTAAGAGATCGTTTATACAAAGAACTGGAAAAAAATCTGGCGTTACGTTTGGAAGAAACCAATTCGCCCGATGCATTTACCGTATTTGGCAGAGGTATATTGCATCTCTCCATTTTAATCGAGACCATGCGTCGCGAAGGCTATGAATTGCAAGTCGGTCAACCGAAAGTGATTATCAAAGAAATCGAGGGGCAAAAATGCGAACCCGTGGAAGAACTTATCGTATTGGTGCCCGAACCCTTTTCAAGCCGAGTCATTGATTTGGTAAGCAAACGAAAAGGCGAAATTGTATCCATCGATACGAAAACAGATCAAATGTGTTTACGCTTTAAAATACCCTCCCGTGGCATCATCGGCTTGCGTAATCAAGTGCTGACATCGACGGAAGGAGAAGCAGTTATATCGCATCGCTTGTTGGGTTTCGAAGCCTGGAAAGGGGATATCTCCTTGCGTCATGCCGGATCATTGATAGCCATGGAAAGCGGCATAGCATCTGCCTATGCTATTGATAAGTTGCAAGATAGAGGAAGTTTCTTTATTTCACCCATGGATCCCGTTTACGAAGGACAGGTCATCGGCCAACACATTCGTCAAGATGACTTGGTTATTAATGTAACCAAAACCAAAAAACTCAGCAATATGAGAGCTTCCGGTTCGGATGATAAGGTGTTATTATCGCCGGCTATCAAATTTTCCATGGAAGAGTACATGGAATATATTGCAGAAGATGAGTATTTGGAAATCACCCCACTGAGTCTTCGTTTGCGCAAAATCTTATTGAGCGAAATTGAACGTAAAAGGGCATCAAAATAAGTATGATTTAAATGGTGAATGATGAATTCACTATTGTCCTATACATTTCAAAAGTTACCGTATAAAGGATCTGCTACGATTGGCGTAATTCACATCTTATACTAAAGTTATCAGTGGTGATTTATGATTATATGATATAATATTAAATGCCTATGTACGTTTTCTGTTTGGATAATAAACAGAAAGATGAAAAAAATAGCAATTATAATTCTATATGTAATAGGCATACAACAAATTTCTTTTGCGCAAAGTAAATATACCGTCAGTGGCTATGTGAGTGAACGAGAGAGTAAAGAGTTGCTCGAAGGAGTGAGTGTATACGTCAAAGAATTAGGAAACGGAACCTTAAGTAACGCCTATGGTTTTTATTCCATCACAATGTTTGAGCGAGATTCTTTAAGTCTTATTTTTTCGTATGTAGGCTATACTTCCGATACTGTACGAATTGCTTTTCACGCGAATAAAAGTTTAAATATAGAGTTGTTGAAAGGATTATCGTTGAAAGAAGTAAGTATAACCGCTGAAAAAACAGCGAGTGAAGTCGTTCAGATGAGTACTGTTAAAATATCGGCGGTAGAAGTGAAAAGCATTCCCATGCTTTTAGGCGAAAAAGATGTGTTCAAAACCCTGATGTTGTTGCCGGGTGTTCAATCCGCTGCGGAGGGTACTTCGGGAATGTACATCAGAGGGGGAGGCCCGGACCAGAATTTAATCATACTCGACGAAGCTACTATATATAACGCCAATCATTTATTGGGATTTTTCTCTGTTTTTAACGGTGATGCAGTAAAATCGGTAGAGTTGATAAAAGGAGGATTTCCCGCTCGCTACGGGGGAAGATTATCTTCTATCATCGATGTGAACATGAAAGAAGGAAATAAAAACTCCTATCACGGCGAAGGAGGAATAGGTCTTATTGCTGCACACGCCACAGTAGAAGGTCCCATTGTTAAAAATAAATCTTCATTTATAATTTCCGCACGTAGAACCTATTTGGATATTTTAATTCAACCGATACTTAAACTGAATGAACCGGGTATGATGGCCGGATATTTCTTCCATGATGTCAATGCTAAATTAAACTATGATTTCGGCGATAAGAACAAATTATATATAAGCGGTTATTTTGGCAGAGATAAGTTTTATATGTCGGAAAGAGACATCGATTATGTCCAAAAAGCCGGTTTATTTTGGCAAAACGGGACCGGAACCGTTCGTTGGAACCATTTGTTTACCCATAAAATATTTTCGAATCTATCGTTTATTTTCAGCGATTATACGATGAAGATTTACAGCAAGCAAAAAGACTATTCCGAGGTATACAATATGCATTATACCTCAGGAATCAGAGACTATTCGCTTAAATACGACCTTACGTATGTCCTAAGTCCGACGCATTCCCTGTTTATAGGCGGTGTTTTCACCTTCCATGAATTTCGACCGAGTGCGTTGATGGTAGAAGATGTAGATACTAGCTACAATGTGTCGCAAAGTGTTAAAATCAATGGATTTGAATATGCGCTTTATGCCGAAGACGAAATCAACATTCGCAATAAATTTAAAATAAATCCCGGCATTCGCTTGGGAATGTTTACAGTGAGAGGTAAAAGCTATTTTTCGCCGGAACCACGTTTAAACATGAGCTATAATCTTCAATCCAACCTAGCCATCAAAGCATCCTATGCGCTGATGAATCAAAACATACATTTACTGACGAGTTCAAACATTGGCATGCCCACGGATTTATGGGTTCCTTCCACCAATAACATCCGTCCGCAGCAATCGCAACAAATTGCCTTAGGACTGGTGTATGATTGGAAAAAACCAAGCCTAAGTTTTTCCTTGGAAGGATATTACAAAAAAATGGATCATATGGTAGCCTATAAAGAGGGTACTTCGTTTTTGTTGATGGATATTGATTTAGGAGAAGGAGAACTACCTGAAACCGGTAAACTGGCTTGGGAAGAAAGTATTACAACAGGGGAGGGCTGGTCTTACGGCTTGGAATTTTTGATCAGACGTACGGCCGGTAAATTTACCGGGTGGATTGGATATACGCTCTCTTGGACGCAACAACGATTCGAGGAGCTGAATTTCGGGAAAAAATATTATGCTCGTTACGACCGTCGACACGATGTTTCGATTGTACTCATGTATAGTCCCTCCAACAAAATCAATCTCTCTATGTCGTGGGTATTTGCCAGTGGAAATTGCATTACGATGCCTGAAGCCGTCTTATATCAAGAGGGAATCAATGAAGTGCTCTCTGAATATATGAGATCTCAATTAAGCATTCCTTCGGGTAGCCGCTTTTATACCCTAAATACGGTGGAAAGTTATGGGGAGAAAAACAACATTCGCATGAGACCCTTTCATCACTTGGATATAGGCATACAATTTATCAAAACACATAAAAGAAATTGGAAGAGTATTTGGGAGCTAAGCATCTATAATGTATATAATCACAAAAATCCTTTCTTTTATTTTGTGGGTACGGAATTTAAAGAGGATGGAAGCTATGAACAACGGCTGAAACAAATTTGTATTTTTCCAATTATTCCTTCACTGAGTTATAATTTTCAATTTTAATCACAAAATCCTTACCTATGAAACGTATCTCATTATATATCCTATCCATCATCGCATTCAGCAGTTGCATTGATAATGTCGATGTGAAAGAATTGGGCATTGAACCCAAAATGGTATTGTACTGTTATTTATCGCCCACCTTTGATACTACCCAAGTTTTTTTAAGCAATTCTCAAAATATATTGTCTTACGAATCAAAGGTTCTCGGTATAATAACAGATGCAAAGGTTGAACTTTCCACTAATGGAAAAACCTGGGTGAAATGTAGCTATGATGCCAAAAAAGAACGGTATATTCTTTCGAAAAATGATTTTCCCATACGAGAAGGACAGACTTATTATATACGCGCAAAAGCACCTTCTTATAAAGAAACGATTCGTGCTTCGTGTAGTGTGCCTTACTATAGAAACATTGATTTAGAAATCGACACAATCGAATCCTTTGAATTCATGATATCAGCCATTTTTAAATGGAAAGATTATCCGGGGGAAGATAATTATTATTCCTTTACGGTGTATAGTAGAAACAAAGATTTCAATGGTCCAAACAGTGACACGCAAACCTATTTGCTGGGGTATTACCTGTACGATCTTCAAACCGAAAGCCAAGTGTTTTCAGATGAAGGCAAAGATGGCTCTGTCCTCAGTATTGAATCCTATCTTTCAAACCAACAATTAGATACTATGAATGCCGATACGGTTATTTTTACTTTTAATCAAATAAACAAAGACCTTTATCTGTATGAAAAGGCTTTAGCTAAATATTATATGCAGGCAAGTATGTATGGTTTGGTGGAACCAAGCTTGTTATACAATAACATAGAAAACGGTTATGGGTTGTTTACGGCTTTTACGTTTAAAACATTTCAATATGATTTTACGAATCATCATTTTTCAGAGTACGTATTTCCACTAAAACATAAATTACAATAAAACGCTGTATGCCATAGAATAAATAATGGTTATTTATATTATTGGTTAAAGTAAACGAAAAAATATAGTACGCTAAGTCCTTGTATTTGCAAATATTATTATACCTTTGCAAACAAAAAAAATCACACTATGATAAGTCGTAATTCTATCAGAGTCAAAGTCATGCAAGCATTATATGAGTACAATGTTTCTGCTCATAAAAATCCAAAACAGATTGAAAAAATGCTTTTGAATGCTTGTGAAGACATCTATAGATTGTATATTAAGTCACTTGCCTTATTTGTGCCACTTACACAAATAGCTGAACAGATTATTGATATTAAGAAAACCCTTTTCTTTGCGAAAGAAGAAGACCTGCATCCGAATGTAAAATTTATAGAAAATCAATTTATCCGAAAAATAGGAGAAAATACATCCTTACAAAAACTCATTGAGCATTATGGACTGGGATGGAATAACGACGTCGAAATGGTATTTGTCCGCAAAATATTCGATGCCTTAGCCAATCAAGAGTTTTATATAGAATATATGCAAGATTCGACAAATTCTTTTGCCAACGATAAAGCGTTTGTTTTAACGCTGGTAGAAAAATTCTTCTTAGAGAATGAAACGATGATACACTATTTCAGTGAACGAAAACTACATTGGCAACTCGATTATAATGATGTGATGATAATGGTGTATAACACCTTAAAAGGATTTAAAGAAAAGCAATCCGACAACATTGCTATTCCACCCTTGTTTAAATTAGATGAAGAAGGGGCATCGGAAGATAAAGAGTTTATGTTAAATCTTTTGCATTATACCATTCAAGAGGATGAAAACTATAAGCAAATTGTCATCAAAAAACTACAAAATTGGGAAGCTGACCGTATTGCAGTCATTGATTTTATTTTGTTGAAAATGGCTATCTGTGAGTTTTGTTGCTTTCCGAGTATACCCTTACGGGTAACCTTGAATGAATACATAGAAATTTCAAAATACTACAGTACACCCAAAAGCCGTATGTTTATCAATGGCTTGTTGGATAAAATCTTAGATGATTTAAAAGCCGAAAACAAGATTAATAAACAAGGAAGAGGATTGATGGGATAAAGGATTTAATCATGTTATATCGTATCATTCAACCATTAAAAACAGGTATCCTTTTTGTGTTCCTCGTATTGTTTACACAAAATATGTATTCACAATTCGAAACAGATAAAGATGTGCTGTTTTACCACCGCATTCAAAGCATAGATCCTCAACTACAGCTTCCCCCTCAAACTTTGTTGAAAGATTATGTAAACAAATATGTTCATTCGGAGAAAACAGCAACCACCCAAGCTTTACAAGTGTTTTTTTATTACCAACCCTATATAAAACAAACATTGGTAAAAGACAGTTTGCCTGAACTTCTGCAATATTTACCTTTAGCACTTAGCCGAATGCAACTTACATACCAAGGCACTTATCATACTGCCGGTATATGGGCATTACCTGTATTTGTGGCTGTCAAATACGGCTTAGTGGTGAACGATTGCATCGATGAACGCATGAATGTGATGAAATCAACGCAAGCAGCGATTAACTATCTTCGCGATTTATATTATTTATACGGTAATTTCTGGGAAGTCCTGTTGGCGTATACTGAAGGGCCGTCCGGATTGAATGCTATTCAAATTCGAACGAAAAATACGGTTGCTAATCCTTGGGATTTATACAATAGTGGATGGTTAAAACACAAAGAAATCATTCCCAATTTTATAGCCTATACTTATTTAGCCAATTATCACGATTTGTATAACCTGAATGTCCCTTCTTATCAACCCATTCAAATTACATGTATTCAGCTATCTAAACCTGCTTACTTCCATGATTTATTCAACTGTTTGAATATATCTAAAGATGAATTTCAAAATATAAATCCCTGTTATATGTCATCCCTTTTATTGCCTAATATTCCTATTAATATACCGACAGATAAAAAAGCACTGTTCGCAATGAATGAAGACAGTTTATACCTCAAGTATGCGATCGAACAAGTACGTCTGGATAGCATAGCACAAGAGAAAATCAGGCAAGCAAACGAAATAAAGACGATTACTTATACGGTGAAAAACGGAGATTATTTAGGTAAAATTGCTCATAAATACAATGTAAGTGTGGCTAATATAAAAAAATGGAATCATCTGAAAAGCGATAAAATCAACGTAGGTCAGCGCTTAATGATCCATCCAAAATAGAGTAGGGGAATCAGTTCAAAAAATTAAAGCCGGATTTACTTTGTTATAAGTATAATTTTGTTTAATTTTACAAAAAAAATAAAATATAAAAATCATGCTCACATACAAAGACTTAGGATTAGTAAATTCAAAAGAAATGTTTAAAAAGGCGGTAAACGGTCAATATGCCATACCTGCTTTTAATTTTAACAATTTAGAACAATTGCAAGCCATCATCATGGCCTGTGTAGAAACAAAATCGCCAGTCATTCTTCAAGTATCAAGCGGTGCAAGAAAATATGCTAATGCTAATTTGTTGAAAAACATGGCAAAAGGAGCTGTTGAGTATGCACAAGAATTAGGATGCAACATACCCATTGTTTTGCATTTAGACCATGGCGACACCTTTGAATTATGCAAATCATGCATAGAAAGTGGGTTTTCATCGGTAATGATTGATGGTTCACATCATTCCTATGAAGATAACATTGCTTTGACTCGCAAAGTTGTTGAATATGCACATCAATACGATGTGACTGTGGAAGGAGAGTTGGGTGTGTTAGCCGGTATCGAAGATGAAGTAAATGCTGAACATCATACGTATACACGACCTGAGGAAGTGGAAGACTTTGTGAAACGCACTGGCGTTGATTCGTTGGCCATATCCATAGGTACCTCACACGGTGCCTTCAAATTTAAAGTAAAACCCGGCGAAGCTATACCACCTTTGCGATTTGATATTCTCGAAGAAGTCGAAAAACGAATCCCCGGTTTTCCCATCGTGTTACACGGAGCCTCGTCCATACCACAAGACATTATTGCCGAAATAAACCAATATGGAGGCAATATACAAGACTCAGCCGGCGTACCCGAAGAACAATTACGTAGAGCCGCTAAATCGGCCGTATGTAAGATAAATATTGATTCCGACGGACGATTGGCTATGACGGCTGCCATCCGCAAACATCTAGCTGAAAATCCTCAAGAATTCGATCCACGAAAATATTTGGGGCCTGCAAGAGAAAAATTAAAAAAATTATATGCACATAAAATTATAAATGTGCTGGGAAGCAACGATAAAGCATAAATGTAAATGGGATAGGAATACATCATTCTATCCTATTTTTGAAATATACTATTTAACATAATGTAAATTATAACATAAATTATTGTAGTACATTTCCTATCATTTTATCACGGATTCAAGAGTATATATATGCATATATCTGTTGTTATTCTACTGTTATTTCATATATGGACACCTAATATGAATAGTTAACAATAATTAATGCTATCCGTCGTTTGAAAAAATAAAGCATATGCACAAGCAAATATTTTTATTTATTTTATTAGTAGTTGGATTAAATCTTAAATCGCAAGTACGAACAGATTCGTTTCACGTTGCACATTATGATATCAACCTGTCTATAATCGATTTTAACAATAAACAAATTCAAGGGTTTACTGAAATAAAAGCTGTTTCTAAAATCAATCACTTAAACCATATCAATTTAGATTTTGCTGCATTCAGTATCGATTCAATCATGATTAGTGATGTTGTTACTTCTTTATACACACATAGTAACGAAACACTTAACATCCAACTACCTGATAATAAATTGGGTGATACGATAAGTATTCGGATTTATTACCAAGGAACGCCTTATGTAGACGATTATTTTGGAGGTTTTTATTTTTCAAGTGATTATGCATTTAATATAGGTAGCGGTTTTGTGTCAGTTCCCCATAATTTAGGTCGCGCTTGGTTCCCTTGTTTCGACGAATATAGGAATAAATCCACTTATACTTTTAACATACGTACCGAAAAACACAAAACGGCGGTTTGCGGCGGTTTGCTGAAAGACTCCCTTTATTTACCGGATAGTACTCGCCTGTGGATTTGGGAATTAGACTCCCCCATCCCATCCTACTTGGCTTCAGTTGCTGTCGGTGAATATCTCGTATATAAGGATACTTTTCAAGGCTTATCATCCATCTTGCCCATCGAAATCTACGTTCCTCCTACCTATTTACCTTTGGTAGAAGAAACCTTTAGATTCTTAAAACCTGTTTTGCGTAATTTCGAGAATAAATTCGGAGCCTATTCGTGGGAACGTGTTGGTTATATAGGCGTACCCTTTAATAAGGGCGCTATGGAACATGCCTGCAATATAGCCTATCCTTTATTTGCTATAAATGGCAATGATATGTATATGTTGTTATATGCTCATGAATTGGCTCATTCCTGGTTTGGTAATCTGATCACCTGCGCCACGGCTGACGAAATGTGGATTAACGAAGGTTTTACAAGTTATTGTGAAGCCATTACAATGGAAAAGCTATTTCCTAACAGCGATCCCGAATTGGATGGATACAAAAGCTATATGCGTAATTTACACCGATATGTTTTACAAAACACACATCTTAAAGACGAAGGTTATTATGCTTTAAACAAGGTTCCGCTCGAATTTACATTTGGTTCCACTTCTTACGATAAAGGGTCGTTGGTTGTTCATACTTTAAGACATCAACTCGGTGATTCGCTTTTCTTTTCAGGAATGAAATCTTTATTAAACCATTTTGCCTTTTCGACGTTAAATTCCGAAACACTTTTTTCCTACCTCTCTCAAAATCTTGGAGTTGATTTGACTTGTTTTTACAATGCATGGGTCAATCAACCGGGATTCCTGGATTTTTTGATAGATTCCATTCGTTCTACGGATATAAGTCAACAATACAAAGTGTATCTTCAACAACGCTTACATCAGGCTCAACACTACGGAAATAACGTTAAACTTGATCTAACTTTCTTTTCCGATGACGGACAGATATACACAGAAACAATAAGTTGCTCAGGTGCTTATGATTCCGCAACTGTTTCAATTCCTTTTTCACCGGTTTTTGGAGTGGTGGATTTTTACGAAAAATTATCCGATGCTTGTATAGATTATAACATAAATATAAGCACAATCGATCGCTATCAAGCTCCAGAGGCCAATTTGTCTGTTCAAGCAGATAAAGTATTCGACACGGCTTTTATTCGTATAGAAAATCATTTGGTTGCACCCGATACTTTAAAAAGTGACAATCCCGACATTTATCGCATGTCTGATAGTCATTTTTGGAAAATAGCATATTATCCTCATGCTGCTTTGGAAGGTAGCTTTTATTTTAATTATGAAGCTTATGAAAACAATTTGGATTATAATTTGATACAAGGATATACAAAAGATGATATAATTTTGTTGTATCGCAGAGATGCTTCCCAAGATTGGCAAATCATTCAAAGTACACAAAGAGGCACTGTGGCAACCGGAAGTTTACAAACAACAAAAATATTAGCCGGAGAATATTGTTTAGCCATAGGAAATAAAGAGAACATATCCATTTCTGCAACGGAAGGAATAAAAAACTATTCCATTTATCCCAATCCCACTTCCGATTACGTAGATTTATTAACAGATGATTTGAATTTTGATATACATATATTTGATGCCAACGGCAAACTACTCTTTGTTTCACCTATCCGTTCCAAATCCACTCGTATATCATTAAAAGATTATACGAAAGGGATATATATCATAAAAATAGTTAAAGATAAGCAAACTGTAAAATATTTTAAAGTAGTGAAAATATAAAACAATAACCTTTCTCTTTTTATATATAAGCTTAATCAATGATTTTTAAACGATCAACCCCCAATCGAACTTTCAACCAATTGGTTAATTGCTGACGTTGAACATTATCGGGTTCATAGTTCCAATTAACGAATAAGGTTAAAATGGTATCCTGTGTTAAGTTTTCAGTATTTACATATACCATTCTTTCAATAGAAAACGTTTGAATGCAAGGATATTGAACTGCCATTTCCTTGGCTATTTGAAGCTTATCACTATCAAAGGCTGTTTTAATATCTAATTGTGTTTCCAACAATTTAATGACAGAATCTTTTTGAACTAATTGTTCTTCCTTTTTATTGAGTAAGTTCTCCAAAAAGTCGGCTTGCACATTTACATCTAATATACTACCGGTTTGCTTGACAATCAAATTCGTTTTTTTTAAACCGTATTTCAACAATTGTTCTTTCAAATAATTAATTTCTTTTTGCTTTAACTCACGACCAATGAGTGACATGGTAATGGTTCTTTCTTTACGTTGATATTCTCTGGAAGAACTTAATACTTGAATATTCTCAAACATAGTTGATTCTTGAATGTCGTTAATATATTTAATGGCTTGATTATTAAAAGAAGTTTCTCTTATGACATCAATAGATAAAAACACGCTGGGAACAATCATAATTACAGAGAACAAGGTAATGCTTCTTTGCACAAAACGCTGACGGTTAGCGTCTACATATTTTTTATGTGGAAAATGTAAAAAGCGTACCATGATAAAGGTTGCTAAAGCAATAAAGAAAGAATTAATAAAAAACAAATAAGAAGCCCCTAAAAAATAAGAAAACTGACCACTGGCTAAGCCATAACCGGCGGTACACAAGGGAGGCATCAAAGCTGTGGCAATAGCCACACCGGAGATTACTGTGAAAGGCTGTTGTTTACGTGATAAGGCTATTATCCCAGCCATGCCACCGAAAAAAGCAATCAAAACATCGAAAATGGAGGGTCGAGTACGAGCCAACAATTCCGATTGGGCATCGCTTAATGGAGAAACAAGAAAGTAAGTAAAAGAAGCTAAAATGCTAATGAATACCATGATAGCGAAGTTCTTTAAAGACTTTCTTAATAAATCACTATCGCTGATTCCTATAGCTAAACCCACTCCGTTGATTGGACCCATTAATGGAGATATCAACATAGCACCGATAATGACAGCCGTTGAGTTTACATTTAATCCTACAGATGCTACAATGACTGCAAAAGCAAGAATCCATACATTGACTCCTTTAAATTCTACGGATTTACTGATGGAAAGTAATGTTGTATCTATATCTGTATCATCAGTAATCCGGGCAATTTCTCTGATTTTTAAGTGTATCCATTTAATCCACAAAGGAAGACTTCTAGTACTCATCTTATTTGTTTCAATTAGTTAATTATGTAACGCATAAACATAAATAATGTTATTGATCCAATAATATTTATTATTACGATAATATCTAATCTTTTTAGATCATTCTATCTGATTTGAGTTTTTTATGTAATTTTGTAACCTAAATTACAATCATACATGTCAAACGATTTCACATTACGTTATGGTAGTTGGGCAATGGTGGCCGGCGCTTCGGAAGGATTGGGAGCTGCTTTTGCCGAAGCTTTGGCAAAGAGAGGATTAAATCTTATTTTACTGGCTCGCAGAATGGAAAAGTTAGAGGATTTAGCTTCGTCACTAAAAGTGAAATATAATATTGAAATCCGTTTTTTTTCCGTTGATTTACATGATTTCAATCAGACGAAAACTCTTGTTTCTTCTCTGAATGTTTCTATAGGTTTATTGGTTTACAATGCTGCCTATGCACCCATTGCATATTTCAGCGATATAAATGAAAGTCAACTAACTCAAATCGTCGATGTAAACGTAAAAACTCCTTTATTACTAGTAAAATTAGTATCGGAAGAAATGATAAGAAGTGGTAAAGGCGGTATATTGTTGATGTCGTCCTTAACAGGCACACAAGGGAGTCCGAAAGTAGCTACCTATGCTGCCACCAAAGCTTTTAACGCCATTTTAGCCGAGGGCTTATGGAAAGAATTAAAACCGAAAGGTATAGATGTTATAGCATCCTGTGCCGGCGCTATCATGACCCCGGGTTATGCTAATGCACAAAACGGGAAAGCTCCGGGGACATTATCCCCCGAAAAGGTAGCCGAAATTAGCTTAAAGGCACTTGGCAGAGGGCCTATTGTTATCCCAGGAACTATCAATAAATTAGCTCACTTTTTTATGGGAAGATTGCTGTCTCGCAAAACTGCAATCAACATAATGGAATTGAATACAAAAAATTTATCATGAAAACACAAATTTTAGGTTTCTTCACCCCTTGTATTGTCTATGTAGTCATCACCTTGTTGCATTACTTTTTACCCGGAAAATGGATGAAAGGCTATGTGAAAAATGATCGTACCGATGAAGTGTTAAGTTATCGATTAAACGGTAAATACGTCTTAATGGTATGTATTTTACTTTGGTTTATTTTAGGTTACACCGGATGGATTGCCTTTGATTGGCTCTACCAAGTTCGATGGTACAGTTTAATTGGTGCCGTTACCATAGGCTTATTATTTTCATTCATAATCGTTCTGCCCTACCCCTCGACAGGGAAATCATGGCTTGCCGATATGTTTTTAGGTCGATTAAAAAATCCTCAATTCCGCAAAGGACACATCGATGCCAAAATGTGGTTGTATTTAATCGGAGCTATTATGCTTCAATTGAATGTGTTGAGTTTTGCCGCTCATCATTATATGGTATATCAAGATATCAACACCGGTGTTTTTATTTGTGCTGCCTTGCTGACATATTTCGTTTGGGATTACCTGATTTTCGAAAAAGTACATCTCTATACCTACGACTTCATTGCCGAACGAGTGGGCTTTAAACTAGGTTTCGGATGTTTAACCTTCTATCCTTATTTTTATCTGATAGGCCTATGGGCAGTGGTCGACATGCCAAATCCACAAACATCTACCCTGTTATCTGTTCTCTATACCTTGATTTTCTTCTCAGGATGGATATTAGCCCGTGGCACCAATATGCAGAAGTATTATTTTAAAACACAACCCGACAAAAGTTTTTTAGGCATTAAACCGGAAGTACTGACCGACGGTAAAAAATCGATTTTGGTGAACGGCTTTTGGGGTTTAAGTAGGCATGTGAACTATCTCGGTGAAATCCTCATGGCTTCCGGTATCGCTTTGAGCTTAGGTTACCCCGCTTTATGGTGGGTCTGGTTTTATCCGCTTTATTATGTTGCTCTTTTGTTTACTCGCCAGATGGATGACGATAAAATATGCAGCGCAAAATACGGAGCTTTATGGGATACTTATAAGAAAAAAGTAAAATACCGTATCATTCCTTATATATATTAAGTTATGCACACATCCCTTCAATTCGGCTTAAGAGAATGGAAGATTAACGACCTTGATAGTCTTGTTTTACACGGAATAAATCCTAATATTTCTAAATTTATGTCGGATGCTTTCCCCGACACCAAAGAAAAATGGGAAAGGTTTTTGAGGAATGTAATAACGGATAAAAGCCTGCTCTATAGGGCGATCGATATAGATGGGAAAGCTGTTGGCGGCATTGGCATTTCCCCGCATCGAGGCGAAAAACGCTGCAATGCCGAATTGGGCTATTGGTTAAGTGAAACCTATTGGAATAGAGGAATTATTACCACAGCTGTTAAACAGATACTATCGCTTGCTTTTGAAACCTATCCTGATTTAAAACGTATATATGCCACTCCATACGGAAACAATACTACATCGCATAAAGTGTTGATAAAAGCAGGTTTTACTCTTGAAGCCCGTTTTGAAAAAATCATTTTGAAAAACAATGAGTTTTTAGATGAATATGTCTTTGCCTATCGGAAAGTAGAAATCTAACGGATAATACATTTGAATACATGAAAAAGATAATTGCACAAATATTGTATGTTTCAGGAATCTTTGCCCTCATTATTGGGTTGATGGATCCATTGGAAGGCTCAGTTGTCATTGCAGTCGGGAGTGTTTTTGTTGTTATTTCAACTTATTTACAAAAAGACAAACTCCGTAAAATATTTTTAACTTCCATGATATTAATAGTAATAGGAGTTCTAATTATGTTTTATATTTCATCTTTAGGTGGTTTTGGAGGCAATGCAAACTTGTCGGTCTATTGGGGTTTAAGCATACTCCCCTATCCTATAGGATGGTTGATAGCCATTATTGCCATAATATACAAAGAAGTACAAAGGAGCAAATATAAAAAAATAAAATCTTAAATTCCTCTCCTTCATGAAATCATCCTCCTTTATTCTTTTCTTTGGTGTAATTTTAGTTCTTTACGCTTTGGCACATTATTATCTGTATGTAAGGGCTATTCAAGCTTTCTCTCCCCAATTAGGTGTAAAAAGATGGATTACGTTTATATATCTATTGCTTGCCTCTTCATTTTTGGCTGGAATGTTTCTGGAAAGGATGTTTCCTTCGGTATTTCATGAAATTTTATATAAAATAGGCACTTGCTGGCTTGCATTTTTATTGTATTTCACCCTAAGTCTCTTATTGATTGATTTGCTACGTATAGCCAATCACTTTTTTCACTTCCTGCCAGCTTTCAGTCAACAACAAAAAACAATCATCGGTTTTATAGTCATAGGCTTTGTATCACTGCTTATTCTCATGGGATACATCCATGCCAAACAGATACAAATAAAACATATCCCATTATCCATCGCAAAAGAAGTAGAAGGAAAAAAGGAGATGCGTATTTTAATGGCATCCGATATACACTTGGGAGCTATTATCGGTCGATCTTGGGAAGAAAAGTTTGTCCGCATGGTAGCAAATGAAAAACCTGATTTGGTATTACTTTGCGGGGATTTGATTGACGGAGAAATAGCTCCTGTAATTAGGAAACAACTCGGAAAACATATCCAGGATATAGCCTCTCCATTGGGTGTATATGCCATTAGCGGCAATCACGAATACATAGGAAATATCAATAAATCGATCAACTACTTAAAAAGCATACATATCAATGTACTTCAAGATACCGTTCTAACACTATCCAACGGCTTACAACTGGTGGGACGTAAAGATTTGCAAAGTCAATATGTTGAAAAAGACAATGAGATAAAATCACTGGCTGAACTTATGAAAAACATTGACCATAACAAACCCGTCATAGTCATGAAACACCAACCCTATGGATTAGACGAAGCCGTTGAAGCGCAAGTCGATTTACATTTATCAGGACATACACATCATGGGCAATTGTTCCCTATCAACCTGATTACAAATGCATTATTCGAAGTAAGTCATGGGTATTTGAAAAAAGAAAATACTCATTTCTATGTTTCTTCCGGCTTTGGAAGCTGGGGGCCTAGTGTACGTATCGGTTCGCAAGCAGAAATTGTAATTTTTGATATTGAATTTCAATAATTTTTACAATCTATTGTAAATGTATGCTGAAAAAGTATACTTTTGCACACCTTTAAATTATCGATTTATCATAATACATTATATGATTATATCTTGTCACTTTTTATCCATTTTATAATTAAAAAATTTAATGAAAAAAGAAATTATTATCCGATCTATACTACAACCCATTTGGAAAGCTTGGTACGAATATGTAAGCAATAAAGATGGTGACGGAGAAATTAAGTTTTTAAACTATGGGTTCCATTCTCCCCATGATTTGACTTTATTGCCTGAAGATGAAAAAGAACGTTATCCCTTACAATTATACCATCATATCATTTCAACTATTGACGTAAAGGATAAGCATCTTTTAGAAGTTGGTTGTGGCCGTGGTGGTGGAGCTTCATACATTGCAAGATATTTTAAGCCGCGTTCTATGAAAGCTATCGACATTTCTTATAAAGCCATCGAATTTTGTAAATCGAATCATTCGGCACAAAATCTGGAGTTTTCACAAGGTGATGCATTGCGTCTACCTTTTCTTGAAAACGTTTTTGATAGTGTTATTAATGTTGAATCCTCGCATTGTTATCCCAATTTGGCTGCTTTTCTCAGTGAAGTATATAAGGTTTTAAAACCAGGTGGATATTTTTTATATACTGATTTTAGAAGTCAAAAAAACTTAGTATCGGTTGAAGAAAACATTAAAAAATCGAAGTTTAAGGTAATGGCTATTCATAATATTACTGAAAATGTTGCACAAGCTCTAAAAATTGATAATGATCGAAGAGTGCAATTGATAAAACGATTGGTGCCACGTATTATCCATAAACCCGTTTGTGCTTTTGCGGGAACGAATGGTTCGGTTACGTACAAATCCTTTGAATCGGGTTGGAATACCTATTATTTTTATGTATTAAAAAAAGAAAGTACTCATTGAAGATAAGTTTTACATTCTTATCGTTGATTGATTTTCTTGTCATTATTAAAGTTCAATGCATACAATTTCTTGTTTATCAATAAATTATAGTTTTGTTTTTTTTATCAAACATTCCATTTTTGATTCCAAAATAGCATAAAAAGACTTATTTTTGCACAAAAACGAGAAAATTTCACAAAAAAATAAAACGACTATTTGTAACGACTATTCAACATTTTATATCAAATTTTGTTTTAACGAAGAAAGCGTCTAAAAACACAGAAAAAAAAATTACGCACTTAAAATTCACTGACTATAAGTTATTAACAGATATATGTGCATAGAATGCAGAAAAAAGAATGTTTTCATATCAACAAAAATAATACTTTTGCAGTCATAAACGTTGTGGCTGATGCTTGGACAATTTCTTCGAAAATATTATGTATTCGTATTGAAAAGAATTATTAAAATGCCAAACTTATTCATTATTTCCGGATGTAACGGAGCAGGGAAAACTACAGCATCTTTTACTGTATTACCGGAAATGTTAGCATGTAAGGAATTCTTAAATGCGGATGAAATAGCTAGAGGTCTTTCCCCTTTAAATCCCGATAATGCGGCGATAGAAGCCGGTCGATTAGTGTTGAAAAAAATCGACAAACTTATTCAGAACAAAAAAGATTTTGCCGTTGAAACAACACTTTCCACAAAAACATATGCTAAAACCATTGTGAAAGCCAAAGAGTTTGGATATAAAATTATATTGGTTTTCTTTTGGTTATTTTTCTTTTTTAAAAAGACTTCCTAAAAAGATGGGCTCAATCATAGACTTAAGAATATTTTCAAATTCTTCGGGCGTTTCCTGAAAATCATTTTGTGCCCATTCGTTAATCAAACTGGTTCCCAATGTTAATAATCCTGTCAAGGCATAGTGTTGGGGCACAGTTAGCTCTTCAAGAGTTTGACTTTGATTCCAAATATCTTGATCTAGTTTAAATAATTTCGAAATAAAAGCCGGATCACCTTTGGCGCCAGCTAATAGAGCAAACTTATCTCGGTTTTCATAAATGTAGTGCACTAGCTGATGATAGTAGGTTTGAAGGGCTTCTTCATCAGAATAAAATTTAACGTCTTGCTCCAACAGTTTTTTGGAGATTTTTTTTAACCCTTGAAAAAGATCAGCTTCG
>ENA-UOOK01002947-UOOK01002947.1-fermentation-metagenome-genome-assembly--contig:-NODE-2947-length-20079-cov-6.460747_pt1 | contig 20079 bp, 18 predicted proteins | sample MGYA00245777_ERZ724023 | MGnify/ENA primary metagenome ERZ724023 (study PRJEB28704, sample SAMN03018312) | fermentation metagenome | biome: anthropogenic terrestrial biome; feature: soil; material...
AGAGCTTTAGGCGCATTTCCATAGGGACATTTTATGAACCATGGATATTGTGTGAGGCAGACAGTAGATTAAGCTGTCTGCCTTTGCCGTTGTTCGGATACTTTCTCGGCTTCTTCGGCGAACGCACCAACGACGCCGATGTCACGGTAGTGAATAATGATTTCCTGTTCAGCCGTTCTGGAGTACCGCTCTGCTCGTTCGCCGACCTCGATTTTCTCAATAAACAGGTTCAGAATTTCACCGCTTAATTGGGTTATTTCGGTGTACCGTTTCGCCTTATCGATAAATCGGGTGACGTTGGAGATGGATGACTGAAGTTCTTCAATACGCTCCGCAGTCTGAGGGATTCTATTCTTCAGGCTTTTTTGTTCCTCATTGTATTCACTGGACAGCATTCTGAACTGCTCGTTTGTCACCCTCCCAAGCACATTGTCCTCATATAACCGTTTAAACAAGGTACTGAGTTCTGTGTCCCTGCGGCGCATCACGGCTAGCTCTCTCTGAAGCCGCTCAATCTCACGCCGGGTTTCGGCATTGTTTTTCCGGTTTATGTACTGGATAAATAACGCCTCCTGCTGTCGTGCAAAATGGGTCACTCTTAATAAATCATCCAGCACGATTGCCGCCAGATGGACTTCCCGAAGGTAGTGTGAGCTGCATTTTTCTTTACCGCGTTTCCGGTAGGTGGAGCACATGAAGTTGTTTTTCACCGCGTCCATCGTGTGTGCCCGGTGGAGCACCAGCGTCTTTCCGCAGTCGGCACAGTATACCAGTCCCGAGAACATATTCGGCTCGTCCATCTGCTTCGGCACCCGCTTTTTGTGCTGACGTACATCCTGCACGATGTCCCACAGCTCCTGTGTGATCAGCGGCTCGTGGGTGTTCTCAACCAGAATCTGCTCCGATTCGGGGTGGCGGATGAGCTTCTTGTTCTTGTAGGACAGCGTCGTGGAGCGAAGCCCCGCCATGTGTCCGAGGTAGGTCTTGTTGTCGAGGATACCGGTGACCGTGCTGCCACTCCAGCTGTAAGGTCTGGTGGTGTCCAGCGACGCATGGGAGGCTCCTGTCTTGCGGTAGTAGTAATTGGTGGGTGTAAGTACCTGCTCTCTGGTCAGCAGCCTTGCGATCTGGTTCGGGCCTTTTCCCTCGGCGCAGAGGCCGAAGATGCGCTTTACGACGCCAGCCGCTTCCTCGTCGGATACGATGCCCTTTCGGATGTTTTCATCCCTCTTGTAACCATAAGGCGGCCTGCCGCCGAGGAGCTCGCCGCGTTCGGCCTGCGCCCGTTTCACAATGCGTACCTTCTTGCTGGAGTCTTTGGCATAGAGCTCGTTGAAATAATTCCGCATCGGGGTAAAATCGTTGGTTTCCGAGTAGAGCGAATCGACGCCGTCGTTGACCGCGATAAAGCGGACGCCCTGCTGTGGGAAGTAGATTTCCGTGTAATAACCGACCTGCAGATATTCACGTCCCAGCCTTGAAAGGTCTTTGACGATGAGCGTTTCGACCTCACCATTCTCGATCAGTTTCATCACGTCATTCCATGCCGGGCGGTTAAAGTTGGTGCCCGAATAACCGTCGTCGTACAGGAATTTCACGTTGGTGAAGCCATTTTCCAAAGCATATTTTTCAAGGAGCATCCGCTGAGACAAGATTTGTCAAGGGCAGTTTATACAAAAGAAAACAATAAAAGTATTTTGCCGTTCACTTTATGTATAATGGGAATACTAACTCACTCGGTTATTAGTACTGACTTTTTCATGGTCGCAATATATTCTCCGATGGGGTTAGATGCGTCCGTGCCATATTGCGCAGCAAGCTTTACGATCGCGCTGCCGACAATAACGCCATCTGCGATCTCTGCCATCTTTTTTGCCTGTTCCGGTGTCGAAATGCCAAAGCCGATTGCGCAGGGAATATTTGTGTTATCTCTAATAATTCGAATGATCGAGCGCAGATCTGTCTTGATTTCCGAACGAGTGCCTGTCACACCCAGCGAGGACACCAAATAAATAAAGCCCTTCGCCTCGCGCGCAATTATGGCAATTCGATTTTCCGAGGTCGGCGCAATGAGGGAGATGAAATTAACACCGCTTGCCTCGCACGCGGAGGAAAATTCGGCTTTCTCCTCAAATGGGACATCGGGAAGAATGATGCCGTTTATTCCGATTTCGGCACAGCGTGAGACAAAGCGCTCCGTACCGTAGGAGTAGACCACGTTTGCATAGGTCATAAATACAAGCGGTGTGGAAATATCCTTACGTAAATCACGAACAAAATCGAAAATAGTGTCTGTCGTAATGCCACCATTCAAAGCACGAATATTTGCAGCCTGAATCACAGGCCCCTCCGCCGTGGGGTCAGAAAAAGGTATGCCAAGCTCGATGATATCTGCGCCGTTTTTGCTCATTTCCCGAACAATTCTGCCCGTGGTTTCAAGATCCGGGTCGCCACAAGTGATAAATGGAATAAACGCCTTCCCTTTTTGAAAGGCTTCACTTATTTTAGTCATAAAGCTCCTCCCCTCTGTACCGTGCGATGGCGGCGCAGTCCTTATCTCCTCGTCCGGATATCGTAATGACGATGATCTTGCCCGGCATAGTTGGAGCAATTTTGATCGCGTGCGCCACAGCGTGTGCCGATTCAATCGCAGGAATAATTCCCTCAGTGCGGGAAAGATACTCAAACGCATCGACTGCCTCATCGTCAGTAACAGGGACATATTTTGCTCTGCCGATATCGTGCAGCCATGCGTGCTCCGGTCCAATCCCAGGGTAATCAAGTCCGGCTGAAATGGAATAAACAGGGGCAATCTGCCCATATTGATCCTGACAGAAGTAGGATTTCATTCCGTGGAAAATACCTTCCCGGCCTGTTGCAATGGTCGCGGCCGTCTCAAAGGTGTCTATACCGCGCCCTGCGGCCTCACAGCCAATCAGCTGCACATTTTCGTCACCAATAAAATGGTAGAAACTTCCGATGGCATTTGATCCGCCGCCGACACAGGCAATCACAGCGTCGGGAAGCCGTCCCTCTTTTTCGAGTATTTGCTGACGAGCCTCACGGGAAATTACCGACTGAAAATCTCGCACGATAGTTGGAAACGGGTGCGGTCCCATGACAGAGCCAAGACAATAATGCGTATCACTGATTCTGCTAGACCATTCGCGCATTGCCTCGGACACAGCGTCTTTGAGTGTAGCAGTACCGCTTTTTACGGACACCACTTCAGCACCCAAAAGCCGCATGCGGTATACATTTAGCGCCTGACGCTTTGTGTCCTCCTCACCCATGAACACCACACATTCCATACCCATGAGAGCCGCTGCCGTAGCAGTGGCAACACCATGTTGTCCTGCTCCGGTTTCTGCGATTAAGCGTGTTTTGCCCATTTTTTTGGCAAGAAGTACCTGCCCGAGAACGTTGTTGATTTTGTGAGAACCGGTGTGGTTCAGATCCTCTCTCTTGAGATAGATTTTAGCGCCGCCCAGTTCCGCAGTCATTTTTTCGGCGTAATAAAGGCGACTGGGGCGGCCACCATAGTCGTTCAACAGTGAGATAAACTCCTGCTGAAATTGCGAGTCACTTTTATAGCGGTTATATGCCGCTTCGAGCTCAATAACGGCGTTCATCAGTGTTTCAGGAATATATTGCCCGCCGTGAGATCCAAATCGCCCATTTGGATTTGTCATAATTACTCCTCCTTGGTGTATAATTTAAAGCTCTCGGTGTTCTATCTGCGCGTACTCCTTTAGTGTTGCCATTAAAACTCTGAATTGTTCCAGATTCAGTGCCTGTGCTCCATCGCATAATGCGTGGGCAGGGTCATTGTGAACTTCAATCATAAGTCCATCCGCACCAACAGCAAAGGCTGCTTTACTAAGCGCAGGGACAAAAGCGCGTATGCCGCAGGCGTGACTGGGGTCAATGATAACCGGTAAATGAGTCTTTTCTTTCAGCACACAGACGGCAGAAATATCAAGCGTGTTGCGGGTTGAGGTTTCAAATGTACGAATTCCTCGTTCACACAAAATTACATCAGAGCATCCGGAACTCATGACATATTCCGCGCTCATCAGGAATTCATCTATGGAGCTGGAGAGCCCACGTTTAAGCAGGACGGGCTTCCCCATTTTTCCGACTTCCCTCAGTAGATCAAAATTCTGCATATTCCTCGCACCGACCTGTACGATATCTACATCCTCAAACATAGGTGCCTGCGCCTGATTCATGATCTCTGTTATAATAGGTATGTTAACAGTTTTTTTCGCTTGGGAAAGAAGCTTGAGTCCTTTTTCTCCGAGTCCCTGAAAAGAATACGGAGATGTGCGAGGCTTGAAAGCGCCGCCGCGCAGGATTTTCGCACCGCTTTGTTTGGCCGATTCCGCGATGGCGATAATCTGTTCTGGCGTTTCGACAGAACAAGGCCCTGCAATCACAGTAAAGCCACCGCCGCCGATGGTAACGCCACCGACAGGAATAAGGGTATCATCCGCGTGAACCGTGCGACTTGCGGCTTTGTATTGCTCAGTTACACGACGCGCATACGCAACGATCGGATTAATTTGTACAACTGCATCCATATCTACCGCAGAAGTGTTGCCAATAAGGCATACGGCATCATGATCGGTACCGGGGGCCCAAATTGTGGAAAACCCCCGATCTTCCCACTCATTTCGAAACTCTTTCACTGCATTTTCTGAAACGTCCTTCTTCAAAATAAAAACCATCTTAGTTTCCTCTCACTGCCTGCACAAAACGGTGCATTTTTTCATAATCCTTATACCCATCGGTTTCCACGCCGGAGCTTACATCCACTGCATAGGGAGCCGTCTCACGCAGCGCTTGTCCAATATTCTCCGCAGACAGCCCTCCGGCGAGAAAATAACTGCGCGATACATCTGTGGTCAACGACCAGTCAAAACTTTTTCCGGTTCCGCCGTTGCCGTTGTCCAACAGAATATAGTCTGTTTGCGCGTTGACGGATGCCCGGGCATCTTCTGCGCAGTGGATAGAAAAAGCTTTTATAAGCGGCTTGTTCGTCAGCCCTTTTAAGTGCCTGATGTAGGCTGAATCTTCCTGCCCATGCAGTTGTGCCATGTCAATCACGCCATCCTCCAGTAGCCGGGCCACTGATTCGGGTTGCGCATTTACAAATACGCCGACCGGGCAAATCTCGCTGTCCAGTTCGGATCGTAAAGCAAACGCTGTTTCTGCGGAAATGCATCGTGAACTTTTTGGGGTAAATACAAAACCGACATAGTCGAGCTTCAGCCGATTTGCGTATTCAACATCACATGGGCGGCGTAAACCGCAAATTTTTATTTTTGTCATTGACACGCCTCCCGCATCGCACACAGTAGCGCATTCTTGTCCTTTGCGCGCATCAGTGCTTCGCCGATCAGCACAGCATCTGCGCCGACTTCTTTCAACGCACGCAGATTTTCCGGGCCTGTCACGCCGGATTCTGCCACATAGCATGTTCCGGCGGGGATGCGCTCACGCAACCGCGCGGCATTGTAGAAGTCAACCGAAAAGTCCTTGAGATTTCGATTGTTTACGCCAATGATCTTCGCGCCGGCATCTACGGCAGATATAATCTCTGTTTCATCATGTGCCTCGACCAGAACGTCAAGCCCCAGCTTTGCGCAGATGTCTAAATATTCGACAATGGTTTGTGTATTCAGCAGTGAGCAGATCAGTAAAACCGCATCCGCACCCATGAGCTTTGCTTGATAAAGCTGATACGAATCTACCACAAAATCCTTGCGGAGCATCGGCGTCTTTACTGTTTTGCGCACATCCTCAAATATTTTATCTGACCCCAAAAACCATTTTGGCTCCGTTAGACAGGAAATTGCGTCCGCGCCTGCTTCCTCATAAGAACGCGAGATTGCCAGATACGGAAAGTCTTCGGATATGATTCCTTTTGATGGGCTGGCTTTTTTTATTTCGCAGATAAAAGAGAGTTCCGACTTGCAGATTGCATCGTAAAAGCTATGAGTTGCCGTGTCCATTTCTCGGCATTTTGCTATCAGAACGTCAAGCGGACACACCTCTTTGTCTGCTTCCACCCGAACGCGGGTGTAAGCGGCAATGGCATCAAGAATCGTGCTCATGCGTTCGACGCTTCTATCAGCGTATCAAGAACCTTCATGGCGGCACCGGAATCGATTATCCGCCCGGCAAGAGCAACGCCGTCTGCGATGCTTTCCGCTTTTCCCGCAATATACAGTGCCGCACCTGCATTTAGAAGGACAGTGTCACGGCGCGGTCCCTGCTCACCAGCAAGGATGGCGTGCGTGATCGCCGCATTTTCTTCCGGAGTTCCGCCAACAAGCGCAGCCTTATCGCAACGAGCCAAGCCAAAATCCTCCGGGGAAATGGTAGTGGTTTGATAGCTGCCGTCCGAAATCTCACAGATCGTCGTGGGCGCGCTCAGGGAAATCTCGTCAAGTTTGTCCTGGCCATAAACAACAAGCCCACGCTTAACACCAAGCGTCGTTAGGGCGTGGGCAATCGGTTCCACCAGATATTCGTCATACACACCCAGAAGCATCATGGACGGTTTGGCTGGATTTGTAAGCGGCCCTAAAATATTGAATACCGTGCGGAATCCCAGCTCTTTTCGAATTGAACCCACATATTTCATGGATGTATGGTATTTTTGCGCAAAGAGGAAGCATATGCCGGTCTCCTGAAGCAGTTTATATGCCTTTTTAGGTTCCACCACAATATTGACGCCCAGTGCCTCCAAACAGTCAGCTGTTCCACAGGCAGAGGATGCGGCGCGATTTCCGTGCTTTGCGACCTTTACGCCTGCGGCAGCAATGACCATGGCAGCCGTTGTGGAAATGTTGAAGCTGCGCGAACCGTCACCGCCTGTGCCGACAATATCTAAAACCTCCATACCGGGATGCTCGACAGGAATTGCGTGTCCTCGCATGGCGGCGGCACAGCCGGATATCTCGTCAATGGTCTCAGCCTTTGCGCTCTTGGTGGAAAGTGCAGATAAGAACGCCGCATTCTGCGTCTGTGTGGTCCTACCGCTCATGATCTCATTCATCACCATATTGGCCTCGTCAAACGTGAGATCTCCTTTATTGACTATTTTTACAATAGCTTCTTTAATCATCGAATTTTACTCCTTTTATGATCCGAATATAGTTTTTCAAAATTGTCCGTCCATCCGGTGTAAGAATGGACTCGGGATGAAACTGTACGCCATATATGGGATACTTGCGGTGCATAACAGCCATGACCTCGCCATCGTCTGTTCTTGCGGTGATTGCAAGCTCCGGTGGGATCGTGTTCTCGACTGCGGATAGAGAATGATACCGGGCGACTTCAATCTGTTCCGGGCAGTTTTTAAACAACGGACAGGAAGCGTCGACCTCCGCGATGGACTGCTTTCCGTGCATTAATTGCTTTGCATAGGAAACCGTCGCGCCAAAAGCAGCGCAGATGGCCTGATGCCCAAGACATACGCCGAGGATTGGGATACTGCTTCCACAGGCCTTGATCACGTCAATGCATACACCGGCGCTCTCCGGTCTGCCGGGGCCGGGTGAAAGGATAATACCATCAGGATTGAGTGCCCTAATTTCTTCAACACACATGGCATCATTTCGGATAACTCGAACATTTGGGTTAATTGAGCCTACAAGCTGGTAGAGGTTATAGGAAAAGCTGTCATAATTATCAATTAGTAGAATCATAGAATTTCCTCCTGCGCCAGTTTCAGTGCTTTCACAACTGCAGCCGCCTTGTTGATTGTTTCCTGATACTCTGTCTCTGGTTCGGAGTCCGCAACGATCCCGCCTCCGCTTCGGACATAGACCTTGTTGTTCACCTTATACGCAATTCGGATGGCAATGCAAGTATCCATGTTGCCCGAAAAGTCGATGTAGCCGATTGCGCCGCCGTAAATACCGCGCTTATTTTGTTCAAGCTCATTTATAATCTCACACGCACGAATTTTGGGTGCGCCAGAGAGCGTTCCTGCTGGGAGGACTGCAGCGATAGCATCGATCGCATCCAACCCCTCCTTCAGTTCACCGCGAACAGAGGATCCAATGTGCATGACGTGGGAAAATCGCAGAATTGACATATATTCCTCGACCCCGATAGAACCAAATTTGCTTATGCGGCCAAGGTCATTTCTCCCGAGATCCACAAGCATATTGTGCTCCGCTCTCTCTTTAGGGTCGGCCAATAGCTCTTTTTCAAACGCAGCGTCCTCGTCCGGAGTCGCTCCTCGTGGACGGGAACCCGCAATCGGGAAGGTATGCAGAACACCCTGCTCAAGCTTGACCAGTGTTTCTGGCGATGCTCCCGCCACTTCGATGTTCTCTCCAGCAAAATAAAACATATATGGGGACGGATTCACAGTTCGCAACGTACGGTAGGTGTCAAAGAGACTGCCCTCAAACTCCGCTTCCAGACGGTTGGAGGGAACAACCTGAAAAATATCACCCTCGCGGATATAGTGCTTGGCCTTTTCGACGATTTGACTGTATTCTTCCAGCGTGAAACATGGCGTTACCTCACTTTTGAGTCTTCCGCCAAGATCTTTTCTTGACTGACCTTTACGGAGAAGCTCCGCCATCTGCCGAAGCTCCAGCTTCGCTCGATTATACTCGATCTCTGCATTGTCAAGTCGAATATTTACAGTGAGAATAATTTTTTGCCTGAAGTTATCAAAGGCGATTACTTTGTCAAATAGCATCAGGTCAACATCATTGAAGCCTTCGGTGTCATCGGCGTCAAGATTGAGCGTCGGTTCGGTATATTTGATATAGTTGTAAGAAAAATACCCAACAAGCCCTCCTGTAAAAGGCGGCATTCCTGGAATAACCGGACTTTTATACGCCGACAGCAGTTGCCGTATGTGCTCACCCGGATCGTTGGTTTCGACACGCATATCGCCGATCTTCATGTGTCCGTTCGTACAGGTGATTTCTATCTTTGGCGCATAGCCAAGAAACGTGTAGCGCCCCCATTGTTCATTCGCGGCAACGCTCTCCAGCATATAACAATGGTTGGACACATTTTTTAAAATGCGCATCACCTCCACCGGGGTTGTAAAATCAGAAAGCAGTTCCATACTGATTGGCAGCACAGTATATTTTCCCGATGCAACATATTGATTGACTTCCGACATACTTGGTTTGAGCATTTTTATACCTCCCGAAAATAAAAAAATCCTTGACAGAACATAACTGTTCTGTCAAGGACGAATCAACAATTCGCGGTGCCACCTTGATTCACGGCTTGCGCCGTGCACTTACAGGATACCAACATATCCCAGACAACTGACGTATGCCTTCACGTCGCAGAATACTTGGCAAATGCCTTTCACTGCGCCCTCAGCGGTCCATTTGTTAGTCTGTTTTCTGCCCGGTTCGCAGCACCCCGGACTCTCTGTGAGAGCATGGCTAACGTTATCTCCGCTTCGACGGTTTCTTTATGTTTTTAATTTTTAGATATAATAACAGCTTTTTTGTGGACTGTCAATGCTTTTTTCCTTTTTATTTTGTTCTTCATCTTTTAATTGTACCATATCAAACATACACTTTGCCTACTACCCGCAGAGTGCTTCGCCGTCCGACATATAAAATGGCAGCCGGTTACATCTGTTTTTCAAGATGAAACCGGCTGCCAGAAAAAAGACCCTTTCGTTTTGCAGTCGCCGGATTTCCCCGACTTTGCCATTCGTATTTCATTGATTGCTATTCTCTCATCCAGTCGCAGTGCGCCGCCGTGCGGCGCAGGCGCAAGCATAGCGCAAAGATATCTTTTGCGCGCTTGCCGGGGATGCCCCGGTCCCCAATGCCGCCTACGGGCGGATGGCTTTCAACGAGTGTCCATAAGCGTCTCAAACCGCTTAGGAAAGCGTTCCCCCACAAAAGATTGAAACCAGTCCGGGCAGTGAAACACGGGAGCATCCCAGTAATCTTGTCAGAAGGCCACTGCCATAATACAGCACGAAAGGTTTGGCAATGTTGCCGAAGCTTTGGGTGTCGTTTGCTGAGAGAACAGTCCACACTTCGGGGCACATTGGATGGCGTAGCAAGGTGTCGACGCTGACACCTTCGGCTTGCAAAAAGTACCCAAGGTGTCGTGATTGACACCTTGGGCAGACAAGCCAACTAATATAATGTACCTATAATCACCGTTCCTGTTCGTGGGATTTCGGTTTGTGCTTGCGCTGTGGCTGCTGGTTTATTTCCCGAAGCGTTTCGCGGATAGATTGCCGCTTCTCCGCGGGTATGTCCTCGCCCAGCAGGACCGCAATGTCGCGCTTGCATCGGCGCAAAACCTCTGGCTGGTATTGTGTACCGTAGGCCGCTTGAAGGCGCTGTACTGCCGCCTGTTGGGCATCGGGACGAAGGGTAGCTCTCTCAGCGGAAAGTGCATCGGCATCCAACTCCGTTGCCTGCTCAGTCAGGCGCGTATATTCAGCCAGAGCTTCCTCCAGCTCCGCCGCATATTTGCTTTCGGACTGTTCCAGCTTTTTTAGGGATGCTTCCATACTGCTTGCCCAATCCCGGATCTCTTTCATTCCGGCATCATCAGATTTATCAAACTGCATCAGCAAAAGTTCCTTTTCGGAGCGCAATTCCTCCATGTTTTCCGTCAGCTCGGCGATGCGTTGAGACAGCTCATGGCGTTTTATCGGCTGCAATGCCGATGTGTTTTTCTTCTCGGCAAGGAGGTTTTTGCGTTCTTTTGCCATGGCTTTTAGCTGCTTTACAATGCCGGTGTAGCGGTTGAAGTCCGGAAGGATGTCGGAAAGAGACTTTCTCGCAGCCTGCTTGGAATCCTGTGCGCGAAGCACCTGATACCGGAAGATGAGCATATTCCCGCGCAATCGTTCCAACGCACCGGCAATGGCTGGAACGGTGTTCTTGACCGCCTGCATGAGCTTTTGAACCTGTGCTTTCAATTCTCGCAGCAGTCTGTTGTCCTCCCGTATCTGCCGGTTTAGCTCGCAGCGGTCGGATACCTTACCCTCACACTCCATCCTGCGGGCAAAGACGCCCTCATGGATGGTGGGTTGATCGTCAAGACCACGGGCAGTATGGCTTCGGTGGTCGATGCGCTCATCGGAACCGGCGCGTTCCAGATACCGGTTGCTCACATCTGCCCACGCCGCCCGCCATGAAACAAGCTGTTCCTCGCTGTTCCAACGCTCGGAGATGGGGTTTTGCCTGCCGTATCTGGTGCTCTTGGGGTGCTTGTCAGCGCGTTCATAACCATGTGCGTCAGCTTCGGAGGGCGGCATATACACTTTCTTTTTTCCCACCTTGTATGGATACTGCTTCTCCCAGCCGTCCGACTGCGCCGCCTTAAACTCGACGGCGGTGAAGCCCTGTTCTTCGCCGTTACGGACACACAAATATTCTTTTTCGGTCTTGTGCTGCCATTTACCGTCATCGTTGAGCGGTCGCACGGTCAGCAGAATATGGGCATGTGGATTGTGCCCGTCCGTGTCATGCACTGCCACATCGGCGCACATTCCGTCCGCTACAAAATGGTCTTGAATAAATTCGGTCAACAGCTCCGTCCAGCCCTGTTTGTCCAGCTCCTTGGGCAGCGCCACGACAAACTCACGGGCAAGGCGGCTGTCATTTGTTTTCTCGGCTTCCTCAACGGCGTTCCATAAAACCTCACGGTCTCGCCATGCAGCCGGGGCCATGGGCGGCAGGAAAGTCTGCTGCCAGACAAGTCCCTGCTTTCGGGTGTAGTCATGCTGTACGCCGTCGTAATCGTTATAAAGCTTGGAGCAGCTCATGTAGGCCGACGCTGCCACAGCGGAGCGGCCTGTTCCACGGCTTACGACCTTCGCTTCTAAATGGTAGATTGCCATTGGTTCTCACCTCCGTCCATTTTGTTTCTTTTCACAAAAGAAAAGGGTATCAACATTGCTGATACCCTGTACTGCGGGAAAGCTGCCGGTGGCAGGTTTGCGCAGACATGGGAAAGTGGGGTGGGCCCATTTTGAGCCACCTCACTTTTTCATGTGCAGGCAATGACAGCAGCACACGCATGGCTGTGGCATTGTCTGGAGGCATCCGCAGATGCCGCAGTCCCCCTCGGAGAGCGCAACGACTGCCGCAGGCAGTACCACCGCCCGTAGGGTGGTGAGTAAGTTGCGCCCTTCGGGACTAAAAAAGGAGACACCCCGGTCTCCCGGAACGCCCCCTCGGTTTAAGACTTGATTTCTGCTACCTGGCATAGATAATCCTCCAGCTCTGTAAGCCCCATATTTGCTGCTTGCGGAAATGCTTTTTCTAAAATTGCCCCCTCTTGGATAAGCCGCCGCGTTCGTGCCTTGCGCTCCTTCACCCGATCCCGCGCCTGTGCTTCCTCTAATCTGTGCTTTGCTTGAAGTAATTTTTTCTCGTTTTCGTCCATGTATATCGTCCTTTCCTCGTTGTGCTGTCAAAACAGGCGGTTTTGACAGCACGGTTTGTTCTGCTGACATCAATGGCAAAGAAAAATGACGCCGCTTTTCAAGCCTCGTAAATGAGGTGAGAAAAGCGGCGTCAAAAACACTGCTTTTGGCGTCATATCCTTTGTTAATGACAGCGAAATAGGTGTACTTTGCTGTCAAAAGCTGTTTGCAAAATCCAATGCGGCATCCATGCTCTCCTTATCCTCCGGCGTGGACGCAGCCGGTATAGCAGGGACACCTTGCAATAGGGGCAGCAGACCACCCAGCGGCGCTGCGGCGGCCATGCTCTGCGAGATGGTATCTTCAATGCGTTTGAGAAAAGCATCCTCCTTTTCTCGCGTTTCCAAGTACGAATCATGGGACATACGCTCCTTCCGGGCAAAGTGTTCGTTTACCGCAGAGATAACCGCCCTGTTGATGGATTTGTGTTCAGCATGGGACATATGCTGCAAATATTCCCACGCCTGTCGGTCGGTGTCCTTCTCCAAGTTCAGGCGGATACTAAGACGGACGATTTCGCTCATACAATGCCACCGTTCTTTGTCCTGCTGCGCTGCGCCAATGCTTCATAGCCTTTGGCCGCAGCGCAAATGTCGTCGTTGATGATGACGCGCCCGGCGTCGTACTGCCCGAAGTTTTTGACCATGCAGCTCCCACCGCCGACCACATAAAGGCGCATCAGCTCCGGGTCATATTCATGCTCCCGCAGCCTGCGGAAGATCCCTGCAACATATTCCGCTGCGGTGTCCCGGATGGCGGTCAGATAGCGGTCGCTGATGTCGGCTGTCCCGTGCCGGATCACGCGCTCAATGAGGGACTCGTCAATGGCGGTGCCATACTGCCGCATCAGGCTCTCGCGGACTGCCAGCATACATTGATGTGTCCCGTACTTCTCGGTAAAGCACAGCTTCGTGACCGGTCGGCACTCGTTGATATACATGACATTCATGGTGCCGTTGCCAATGTCACAGAGCATATTCACGCCCTTAAACTCACGCAGCCTGTCCGCCACAGCGGAGAAGCCCTGCGGGAATACATCCGCACCGGCAAACTCCACATGGTAGTCCGCGCCTTTGAACTTGAAATCTGCCGTCTCGTTCTGCATGAGGTATGCCTTAAAGCTGTCCTTCTGTTCGCCGACCCATGTGAGGGGCAGACCGGCGGCGAGGTGGACGCAGGCACTGGTCTGCTTGCGGATGTGCAGCTCCCGTCCGATGGCGGCAAGGGTGAGAATGTAATAATCCATATCCTGCATCTTGTCAGCGGCAAACTCCTTGTGTTCCTCACCGATCAGATAATAGCGCCCGCCGTAGACGAGAAGATTGGTTTTGAAGGTCGGTTCTTTGTCGTAGGCTGCAACGCCTGTCTTGAAACAGGTGTGTGCCGTCTTGATATTGCCATAGCCATGGTCAATGCCGATGATAACCGGCGTATCGTGATGGATGGGATTGATAAGATTGATACTCATAGGTTTCCTTTCTGTCGCTTGGCGGCAATACAGTTTTGAATTTGGACGCAAAAAGGGCGGGTCACAGGATTTTTCGTCCCATGACCCGCCCAATGTCGGTTTTGGCTGTTACGGCTGCTACTTGTGACAAAAATTGTCATCAGTAATTCGCTATGATTTCGTCTGCCGTTACGGTAATGACTTGTGGAGAAATGCCTTTTTCGTTACGGTTGAGCTAAGTGGTCATTTTGACCCTTTAGCTTATCCGTAACGCTTTTAGCCTGTCTTGGTTCTGGCATTCCCACTCGCTCTTCCACATAGACGATAGCCTCCTTATAGGAGAAGCGGGCCGGAATACCGTTCCGACCCGCCTCAAACATTGTCATGCTATTTTCCGCTCTCGCTTTGCCGCGTTGCGTTCCTTTTGCATTTTGCGATTGGCTTCTTCTCTGCAAGCATCACCGCAATACTTGACATCAATTCGTGAGGTGGTAAAGGCCGTTCCGCAGGTTTCGCAGACGCACTCCCGGCTTCGGTTTGCCGCTGCCTCCTGCCGGTAAAACTTGGAGCGGCAATTTACATCGCAAAACATGGTGTTTGATCGTTTCGATTCAAAGGCCTTGCCGCAGCATTTGCAGGAAAGCGTAAACGGTCTGCCCGGTACAGTCTCGCCGGATTTAATTTTCTGATACCGTTCCCGACTGCGGATGCGCTCCTTCCGAAGCCGTTCCTGTTCGGCAAGTTCTTCCGGCGTCAGCTCTGGGGCGGGCAACTCAAACCGACCAATGAACTTAAGATGGATTTCGATCTCCTGTGTCCGCTCCTCACTGATTCGTTCCGGTGCATGGACGATGATTCTGTCTATAAACTCGTTAATCATGGGCGTGGTCAGCTCGGAAAAGTCCGTGAATCTCTTTGCCAACGTCAGGAACTGTTCTGCCTTGTCGGTATCCTCCGCATATGCAGTGAGCTGCGTCTCCGCCTCTGCGACTGCTGTGCGAAGTGACTGCTGTTCAATCTCATACTCGGAAAGCAGGCTGTCAAAGCGTTCCTCTGAGATCCTGCCCACGGCAAAGGATTCATAGAGCTTCTTGATGATGCTGTCTAAATCGCTTACCCGCTTTTTGTCTTTACTCAGCTTGCGCTTTGTGTCCTTGGCGGCCTCTGCCTGCCTGACCTGCGATGCTGACCGTACCTTTTCCATAAACTCCGCCTGATTGGAAATAGCAAAGGTACTTGCAGCGCGGATGGTATCGAGAATCAGCATCCGCAGGGATTTCGTTGTAATATAGTGGCCGCAGCAGGCCTTGGCTTTTTTCTGGTGTGCCAGCGTGTAGGTCGAGCAGTCAAAAAAGTCCGATGGATAGTTGCCTTTCTCGGCACTTCCTCTGGTGCGGTGGTTATACATTTTCTCACCGCAGTCGGCACAGTACAAAAGTCCGGTCAGCGGGTTTGCAACGCCGATGGTGTCAATCCGTTTCGGCGTTTTTCGCAGCTTTTGGGCAAGCTGCCATGTCTCCCGATCCACGATGGCTTCATGGGTATCCTCAAAGATAAGCCAGTCCTCTTTGGGGTTCATAATGGCGTTCTTATCCTTATACGATGCCTTGTGGGAGCGGAAGTTTACTGTGTCGCCCATATACTCCGGCTTGGATAAAATCTTTCCCACGATGAATCCGCTCCAGCTATACGGATAAGGAAATTCCTCTTTGCTTTTCCAAACTCCGATACCCCGTTTGGCAAGGTAAACGGCGGGCGTTTCCACCTTGTCATCGAACAGCTTGCGGGCAATCTCATAAGGGCCGAAGCCCTCAATAGTCAGTCGGTAAATCCTGCGGACAACAGCGGCGGCTTCCTCGTCGATCAGCCACTTGTATTTGTCCTGCGGGTCTTTTTTATACCCATAGATGGCACAGTTTGTGGTTGGCCTGCCGGATTCTCCCTTGATGCGGATGGAGGCCTGCTGCTTGCGGCTCAGGTCGCGCAAATACCACTCGTTCATGATATTCAAAAATGGCGCGAACTCGCTGCTGCCGACATCGTCACTGTCCACGCTGTTTGCGATGGCGATAAAGTGGACGCCGTGCTGACGGAAGAAAACCTCCGTGTAAAAGCCTGTTTGCAGATAGTCACGACCGACGCGGCTCATGTCCTTTACAATGACACGACCGATCTTTCCGGCTTCAATGTCTGTCACCAGCCGCTTCCATGCGGGCCTGTCGAAATCCTTACCGCTGTATCCGTCATCGGTATAATGGACGCAGCTACCATAGCTATTTTGTGCAGCATAGCTTTCGAGGTATTTTTTCTGATTGATAATGGAATTACTATCGCCCGTCAATTCATCGTCACGGGACAATCTCTCGTATAATGCGGTCATTTTATCCGCAGTCTGTTTCACGCTCATTAGGCGCTCCTTTCAGACTGTCGGCTCATTTGTGGCAAGTTCATTTTACCATACTCCGGCGTCTTTTCCAACACCTCATTTCGGATCATTCGCAAAACTTTATCCTCCATCGTCTCCTGCCCGTTGTCGCAGAATACGACCTTTACCTTGTAGGTGGTGGAGCCGATCCGCCGGGTCACATAGGTGAAATTGTTCTCGCTGGTTTTATGGGTGTTAATGGTGTACCTCTCTTTCCGTTGCGCTGAGGGCGCAACTCCTGTATAATGTGGGTGATAGGTATTCCGGCTGCTGTAATCTACCGGCGCATATTCAGTTGTCTTAATTGCCTTTGGGGCAAGCAAAAGACCGACCCCGGCTGCCCATTACTGGACAAGCCGAAGCCGGTCATGCTGCCGATTATGCTGATTGCTGCGCATTCCTCCCCGAGAGGCCAAGGCTGTAATCTGTTGTATTTTATGCTTGATTACTAACCTCTCTATATATAGGAGAATGCAGACACTTATTTCGGAATAGGTTTTTGAAAACAATTCAGAAAAGACAAAGATTTTTCGAGGGGAGGTGGCTTTGATGGATGCGTATGGCCGTTATGACACCGGCATCGAGCCATCCAACAGGCGACTGGAATGGCAGCTCGCGCAAGAGCGAGAAACAGAATATTCTCTACAACTGGAGCAAGACGAGAGCCGATACCAAAGGCTGCACAAGCCGAAGCTGTCACGGGAAAAGGCAAGACTGGCGTTAAGCTCCAACGAGGTTGCGTTGGAGCGATTAGAATGTGTTGCCCGGACGGTGGAGGACTTTGAACTGATCCTCGCTATTTGGGATAGGCGGGATGCGAACAGAGAACGCAGGGAACGATACCGTGAAGTACGGCGGGGAAACAATGTACCGTTAGAATACGGCGCGGCCTATGACGGCGTGATGTTCCCTCGTTTTTTGATGAATCCGGCCTATCGTCAGCTATGCAGCGGCAATTTTCTGGATGTGCTGTTTGACTGCCCCTATGAGATGCACCAACTGACCGCAGACAATTTCAAGTCCGACCTCGTCTATAAGCTAAATGAGAACCAGAAGGAAGTCCTGTTTTTCCTTGCGCTGCGTTTGTGCTCTCCGCAGCAGCTTGCCGCCATACGCGGGCAGACCGATCGCAACATCCGCAGTGTGCGGGATGGCATGCTGCAAACGCTGCAAAAACGGCTCTATCGGCATTTGAAAAAGTGGCAAACAGAAAGCAGACAGCTCACGCTGCGAGAAGAAGCCTTTATTGGCAGGTATGAGGCCAACGCCCTTGACGAAGATACAAGCGGCTGATATGATAGTAATATAATTGTGGATGATAAAGATTACTTCGGAGGTATCTGATGAACAACCTGTTTGAGCGTTCAAGCTCCAGTTGGGTAAAATATAGTGAATATGAGTGCAGGCGGGCAAAGGACGGAAAGCAGTATGTGACCCCCGCCCCCAATGCAAAGCCGGAGATCTACGACCCGCTGAAGGATGCTGAGGCAATGGTGTTGGAGGCGCTCAATGTGGGGATGCTCTGCATGAACAAGGCCGACGAACAGACCATTCAGGCTGCGGCGATGGATTTTGTTTCCCATTATGGTCTGTTGGGACTAATCACCGCGCTGCCGACCACGCCCACCTTTATGGACTATGAGGCAGTCTATCTGCCGAGCAATCATTTTATCAAGGACGAAGCGATGGACACGGACAAATATCTGTCTCACTTTCTGCCCTTTGACAAGCTGGAGCTGAGGAAAAAGGGCAAGGAATCCAAGTGGGACATTTCAGACCGCACAATGATTGCGCTGACCATGACCTTCTCTAATCGACCCATGGCATTGCAGATCGCTTTCCAGCGAGAATATGCGGAGCGGTATGACTGGCTGATCGCGCAGTTTAAGGATTGGGCTTTTTCCTTCTGTTCCAGCTATCTGTACTATAATGATTATGACGCGCTGGACGAGGACGGGCGCAACCTGTACCGCATGGGCATAGCGGCCTTCAACGGCATTGCGCCGAGCTATCATATAGAGCTGCTGGATAAGCCGACCATTGTATGGGACTTCCATTCGCTGCTGCTGGGCATTCAGATGATGTTCAGCTTCATGCTGACAGATGGAGATAAACCGCTGAAGATGTGCAAGCACTGTCAGAAGGTGTTTGTGGCCAAGCGCCCCGGCACAGTCTTTTGCTCTCCGCGCTGCAAGAATCAGTACAATGTCTATAAAAACCGGAGCAAGAATAGCACCGTGGATACAGAGGACGAATGATTATAAAAGGAGTGACGAAACATGTTTCATGTGCTGCTGGTTTTGCCGGTCATCCTCATTATGATGGTGATAGCCGCCGTTGTTCTGTTTGGAATTGTCGCAATCGTAGCCGCCTGCATCGGCGGGACTTCCGTTGCGATTCTGATTAAGAACACGCTTGTAAAAAAGTTGCTTTTCGTTGGGTTTGGGGTGTTGCTTTGCGTTGGGGTACTATGCATCATCCCGGTGATTTCTTTCTATTTGGACTTGACCACAATCTTTTTCTCCGCTGCGTCCGGCGTGGTTTATTTCTGCATGACGCTGCTTGCAATATGGGGCATCCGTGTGTCCTGCACCGTCAGCAGCAAGCTTGGGAAAACATTGCTTATTGTTGCTTTTTGTTTGGTTCTGATTGCAGCCATCTCCTTGGCGATATTCACAGTACTGGCAAATATTCTTTTATAGTCATACTGAAAACAGTCATACATAACACGAAGGGAGGCCATGATTATGGCAAGAGGAAAGTATAAACGGAAACGGGAGCGCAAGCTGTTGCAGGCAGTCCCCATCGCTGAGCTTAGCTTCGGGACGCGGCTGACGAACATTTTGGAGAAGGCTGACATTCATACGCTGGCGGACTTATGCGCACTGTCCGGCGAACAGCTCAAAGCGACCCCGGGCTTGGGCGAAGCGTCCTACAAGGCGATTTGCGAAAAGTTGGCGGAGCGCGGGATCACGCTGACATAGATTACGGCTGATAGTTCGCAAATTATTCATTTTTTGAATAGGCTGTTTTGCTTGACATATTTCTGCCCCGTGCGTATAATAATAATGAAGAGCAGAGATGCTCAACATCAGGCGTTTCTCAGCCGATAAGCGAGAAGCTGTAAAATCAGGTGTTTCCCCACCAACAAGTGGGAAGCTGTAAAATCAGGGGGTGGGGTTTTCCCACCCCCTTTCTTTTATAGACGAATCGAAAGGATAATATGGAAAAAGTAAAAATATTCAGCGTGTCGGATCGTTACATAGCATATCTCCGGCAAGACGCTCGACTGAAAATCGTTTTTGACAACAAAGAGAATGTCCGTTCACACACGAGAAAATACTTAGGCGTTGTATTCCGTCATGACGAGTATAATTACTTCATTCCGTTTTCTTCGCCCAAAAACAGCGACTATATTCTGCAACCGGACGGGACAAACCAGATTCGCAAGAGCATTGTACCGATTGTACGTATGATAACAACCGATACGGCATCAGGGAAAGTGGAATTGAAAGGAACTTTGAAGCTAAGCAACATGATCCCTGTTCCTGACAGCGAACTTACTCCGTATTCCATTAACGATGAAAAAGACTTGAACTATCGAATGATTGTGGAAAAAGAATATGATTTCATAAAGTCCAATATTTCCACAATTTTGAAATATGCACAGGTCATATACAATCAGAAAACGAAAGCTGCCACATTATATGCTACCCAACCGGCACCGAATTACATCAAAAATACGGT
>ENA-UOOK01002949-UOOK01002949.1-fermentation-metagenome-genome-assembly--contig:-NODE-2949-length-20072-cov-27.448119_pt1 | contig 20072 bp, 16 predicted proteins | sample MGYA00245777_ERZ724023 | MGnify/ENA primary metagenome ERZ724023 (study PRJEB28704, sample SAMN03018312) | fermentation metagenome | biome: anthropogenic terrestrial biome; feature: soil...
GGCGCAGTCAGGGACTCACACCCTGATAGAATAAATGTATGCCCAACATACAAAAAAGAGGGTATCTTGATGAAGGTACCCTCTTTCTTTATTTCTAAAATGATTTTTTACGATTACGATTCAATGACCTCATTAATCTCTTTCATAAAACGTTCTTCAGCTTGATGTACCCATTCCTGAAAATTCTCATCGGGGCTATAATGGGGAATAAAATCAATGAGTTTACTTAGTTTAAATTTTTTACTGCTGATACCCGCACCCGACAATGCCGCATCGAAAGCATTAAACTCTTGCTCGACATGCACCGGAATCATCAAAATAGGCTTCTTATAATACAAAGCTTCACAAACCGATTCGAATCCCGAAGTGGTAGAATAAGCCATGCTTCCGGCCATGCTTCTCAGGAAGCGCTCATCATTGAGACGGTAGAGCACAAAATTATCATCAATCCTGGTTACTTCATCGGCATCTTTCTTGTCCCAGAAAAAACGAAGAGGTATTTGCGGATTTTTCGTGTGCCAATCTAAAATCTCTTCAAAGTAACCCGTATTCAACATATATCCGTGTATATAATCCCCTTTTGAGGGTTCTATTTCAAAGACTTCAGGGCGTAACAAGGGTGGTACCGTCACAATATTCCGTTCCTCAGAACCGGGCATATTTCTAAACGATAACGCCAATAATTTGGAGGCTCCCTGAGAGGTAATCTTCGAAAGCATACGAAGAAAATAATATTTTATATCTTGTTCGCGAGTTGTTTTATAATGGGGGTTAAGAAGGACATAATGGTGAGCCACGCAGATCATCTTTATACCGGTTTTCTTTTCCAAACGATATATTTTGAAGGTCATACCCATGATAAGTTCATAGAAATTAATGATGACATCGGGCTTGTATTCTTCAATCTTAGATCTTAAGAATAAAATACTCTTTCTGAAAAAGAATGGCTGTGCAAAATTGCCTAATACGCTTAACAGGACATTGGGACGCTTCTGTTTATAAAAGGATGTAAAATTAGGACTGCTATACCTGAATACAGGGGCACCTATTTTCGTAGAGAAAAACTCGGGTATCTGCCGGGATTCGCTTTTCCCGACTAACACGGCTACGACTTCATGCCCATTCTTTCGTAAGATGGATGCCATCGACAACGCTTGGGTAAAATGCCCTCTTCCTTCTCCTTGAACAGTAAATAGAAATTTCACGAACAAAGGGTTTAAAAATTCGGAACAAAAATACGAAATTAATACTGAAAATAGCGTATAAAAAATATAAATCCGATAAATCGTAACACAAAGATAACTATCGGTTATCAAACATCAATCGTGCATTGAGTCCTATCGCTCGAATTGTAAAGGTAGTCCCCGAACAGAATCTTTCACCTGTCCGTCTGCAAACACAATCGCCCCGTTGACGAAGGTCTTTTCGACCGTATGGGAGAATGTTTGTCCCTCGAAAGGCGACCAACCGCACTTGTATAAAAGATTGTCTTTCGAAACGGTATAAGGTTTGGAAGGATTGATCAACACTAAATCGGCAAAATAACCTTCGCGTATGAATCCCCGATCCTTAATTTTGAATAAACGTGCCGGTGCGTGACACATTTTTTCTACGATAAACTCCAGACTAAAAACGCCCTGATGCGCCATCTCTAACATTACCTGCAAAGAATGCTGAACAAGAGGGCCTCCCGAAGCCGCTTTCAGGCATCCTCCTTGCTTTTCGCTGAGCAAATGCGGTGCATGGTCGGTAGCGACCACATCGAGTTTCCTCGACCGTAAGGCATCACGCAACGCATTTCTATCCTCTTCTTTTTTAACGGCAGGATTCCATTTAATACGGGCGCCTAACCGGGCATAATCTTTATCGGTAAACCATAAGTGATGAACACAAGCCTCTGCAGTAATCTTCTTATCTTTGAGCGGCGCCGTAGAAAAAAGGCTCATTTCACGCGCTGTAGACAAATGCAGCACATGCAGTCGAGCATGGTATTTGTCGGCGAGCTCCACAGCGTGAGCCGACGACCGGTAACAGGCTTCGGCGCTTCGAATAAAAGGATGGTATTCGATAGGAATATCATCCTCTCCGTATTCTTTTTTATAACGATTCAGATTATCCCTGATAATTTCTTCTTTTTCGCAATGAACGGCAATCAACATATCGACCTCGGCAAAAATCTGCGCTAACGACCGCTCGTCATCCACCAACATATTCCCGGTAGAAGACCCCATAAACACCTTCACTCCACACACCTTTTTCGGGTCTGTTTTCAACAATTGTTTTACATTTTCGTTGGTAGCTCCCATATAAAAGGAATAATTCGCTACCGATTTCGTCGCTGCAGCCTCGAACTTTCTTTCAAGGGCATCGATCGTAACCGTTTGAGGATTGGTATTGGGCATATCCATAAACGAGGTAACACCTCCCGCCACCGCGGCGCGGCTTTCTGTGAAAAGATCCCCTTTATAGGTAAAGCCCGGATCGCGGAAGTGTACCTGATCATCTATCACGCCGGGCATCAAATACAATCCGCCGGCGTCGAAGACTTCCGATTGCTGCCGTACCTCTATAGGAACATCCTGCCGATATATCGCTTTTATCCGTTCGCCGTCAATCAGTATAGAGCCTACATACGATTCGTTTTCATTAATAATGAAAGCCTTATCAATCAATATCATTTGGAAGATAATTAGGATGTATGGATTTTATTTTACCGGTTTCTTTTCTCCAACGCAACTCGATGACACCAAAAAACGCTTCACTGAAAATGCTTGTGTTCATCTTTGAAACTCCTAATCGCCGATTGACAAAGATTACCGACACTTCTTTTATTTTATACCCAAGCACATAAGCGGTATATTTCATTTCTATTTGAAAGGCATATCCTTTAAAGCGGATTCCATCCAAATCAATACTTTCCAAAACCTTCCGTTTATAACACACAAAACCCGCGGTGGTATCACTGACTTTCATCCGAGTGATAAAACGAACATATTTGGAGGCGAAATAAGACATTAGAACGCGCGTCATGGGCCAATTTACGACATTGACTCCGGTACTGTAACGTGATCCGACAGACACATCGAAGCCTTCGTCATGACAAGCACTGTATAGTCGAGGCAGATCGTTGGGATTGTGTGAAAAGTCGGCATCCATTTCAAAGATATATTGGTAGGTGCGCTGCAAAGCCCATTTGAATCCATGGATATAAGCGGTTCCCAGCCCAAGTTTTCCGGTACGTTTTTCCAAGAAAAGCCGTTCGGGAAATTCATTTCTCATCAACCGTTCCACAATAGAAGCCGTACCATCGGGCGAACCATCATCAATAACAAGAATATGAAAGTCATTTTTTTGTGTAAACACCGCACGGATGATACTTTCTATATTCTCTTTTTCATTATATGTCGGTATAATAACAATGCTATCAGGCATAAAAAAATATTTTCGTCAAAAGTACAATTTTAAACAGAGATAGGAAAAATAATCGAAGAAAAATTTTGATTTACCCGACAAATGATGTATCTTTGCAGTCCAATTAAAAAATAAAACATCGCGGAGTGGAGCAGTTGGTAGCTCGTTGGGCTCATAACCCAAAGGTCGTAAGTTCGAGTCTTACCTCCGCAACAGGAAAAAGAAAGTATTTCAATAGAAATGCTTTCTTTTTTATATACGTGTTTGCACTCTATTTTGGGATCAACCGGATCAATTCCACTTGGTCCAATTATAAGTAAAAGATAGTATCGAGAAAGACCAGTCAGCATGGAAATTTCAATTCCACTTGGTCCAATTATAAGACAAGAATCATTTACGGGAGAGTGATGATTCAGTAAAATTTCAATTCCACTTGGTCCAATTATAAGAAAAAGCTTCGTCAAGAGTATCATAAAGTCCAATATATTTCAATTCCACTTGGTCCAATTATAAGGCAGCATGATCGCTCGTAGCGATAAACCGAACTGCGATTTCAATTCCACTTGGTACAATTATAAGACCTATATAGGTACCATGTTAGAAGTCAAATATAAATTTCAATTCCACTTGGTACAATTATAAGTTGCGTATGTAAAATCACGTATATATTCTCCTCTTATTTTAATTCCACTTGGTACAATTATAAGTATCGGGGAGGCATTCTTGAACGCTTTGGATGGACTTAATTTCAATTCCACTTGGTACAATTATAAGCATTGGTGTCTTCTATTAATTCGGCTATCGCAAACGGATTTCAATTCCACTTGGTACAATTATAAGCCGCCTCTGCTTTCTTCTTTGTCGATTTTAATGTAAATTTCAATTCCACTTGGTACAATTATAAGCGATTACGGTAGACAAGACGTATATCGATCATGAAAATTTCAATTCCACTTGGTACAATTATAAGAGGCAAACGCAAGCCTACAAGCGACAATCAGAGGTGAATTTCAATTCCACTTGGTACAATTATAAGCAGTTCAAAAGCAGGTCACCATCGCACAACAGGAAAATTTCAATTCCACTTGGTACAATTATAAGTATATATCTAATATTAGTAAACCCACTTAAATCTATATTTCAATTCCACTTGGTACAATTATAAGTGGTTGCCACATGAGTGTTTGGATTCACTATAAGCAATTTCAATTCCACTTGGTACAATTATAAGTTGTCCTTATATGGTATAAGGTTGCCCAAATTATCCTATTTCAATTCCACTTGGTACAATTATAAGTTCCGCCGATACCCTCCCTGTCTCCGCTGTCACACGATTTCAATTCCACTTGGTACAATTATAAGAGCTCGACGATTTTAGGGCTCTTCTCCCGCCATCTCTATTTCAATTCCACTTGGTACAATTATAAGAAGGACGGTGAGTATGTGTTTGAGCAGCAAGAGGGATTTCAATTCCACTTGGTACAATTATAAGTTGAATGTTGCCCAGCCCGACCCCGACGCCTTTCATCATTTCAATTCCACTTGGTACAATTATAAGTCTTTTCATTTCCGTTTAATTGCTCTGAAACGAAATATTTCAATTCCACTTGGTACAATTATAAGTATTTGTATATTTGTATATTCAAAATCGATTAAAAAATTTCAATTCCACTTGGTACAATTATAAGTTTTTCAATTCAAACAAGCCTTGTTCGATGTATCGTATTTCAATTCCACTTGGTACAATTATAAGGGAAAAGTCTTCATACCATTTCCTCATCTTTTCATCTGATTTCAATTCCACTTGGTACAATTATAAGTATATTGTGTTGGTATTGGTACTCTACCCCTAAATTGGATTTCAATTCCACTTGGTACAATTATAAGGCTGAATCTAAATTTTCTTTTCTTTTTGCTTTCTTTATTTCAATTCCACTTGGTACAATTATAAGACTCTGTTTGAAATATGGCGTTCTTCTGTATATAAAATTTCAATTCCACTTGGTACAATTATAAGCGGTGTATCGGCGTATTGTCTTGTTCTTAACTATAAAATTTCAATTCCACTTGGTACAATTATAAGAAGTATTACGCCAAATTTATCAGGTCAGTATTTCTAATTTCAATTCCACTTGGTACAATTATAAGGACTTACGGCGGGCAAATGGTGGCTCCCCTCTATGGGATTTCAATTCCACTTGGTACAATTATAAGCGAACGGTAAACAGTCGCCCTATATTCTCCGTAAGTATATTTCAATTCCACTTGGTACAATTATAAGTTAAGCCCTGGAGTATATTTATCCATATATACACCTAATTTCAATTCCACTTGGTACAATTATAAGAAGACTTATCTCAAGCCCGATTCCGCAACTTAAATTATTTCAATTCCACTTGGTACAATTATAAGTTTAAGAGTATTTACAGCGAGGTTTATGTGTTTAACCCATTTCAATTCCACTTGGTACAATTATAAGTGACACGCTTATAGAGAGAAAGGAGATATCCTACATATTTCAATTCCACTTGGTACAATTATAAGAATGCAACGATGCAGAAATAACAAAAACAAAACAAAAATTTCAATTCCACTTGGTACAATTATAAGTTTTACAAACAATTTAAAAAACGGGATTATGAGAACTTAATTTCAATTCCACTTGGTACAATTATAAGATTATTCGTATCTTTGGCAAAGAAAGAAAATGTTTTATTTCAATTCCACTTGGTACAATTATAAGAATAAAAAAGCGGGGCTATTAACCCCGCTATTTTTTTTATTTCAATTCCACTTGGTACAATTATAAGACCGTGTAGCTTGCCATCGGGGTAGTGCGATCGCTTATTTCAATTCCACTTGGTACAATTATAAGCCTACTCACAAATATTTCATTTCCATACTTGTAGAAGATTTCAATTCCACTTGGTACAATTATAAGCGTCCCGGCTTTTTTGATTGCCCAAGCGTTATCCGAATTTCAATTCCACTTGGTACAATTATAAGAGCGGCTGTCGAATTGTCGCACCTCACAGAATAAGGCATTTCAATTCCACTTGGTACAATTATAAGAAAGCTATGGAATTGTTCCAGAAAGGAGGTAAGCAAATTTCAATTCCACTTGGTACAATTATAAGCTTTGTACCTCGTAATCTCTTTCTGAATAGGAGTGAAATTTCAATTCCACTTGGTACAATTATAAGGGTTCCTGACAAAAGAACGATAAAACTACGGAGCGGATTTCAATTCCACTTGGTACAATTATAAGTCGGATAGCCGGGCGGGTACAAATATTTTGAGAATATTTCAATTCCACTTGGTACAATTATAAGTACTAACTTAAATAAAGTCCTACGGGCACAAAGATAATTTCAATTCCACTTGGTACAATTATAAGTTACCCCCGTCTTTTAATTGTACCGAAGAAGTAAGGTATTTCAATTCCACTTGGTACAATTATAAGCTATTTGGCATAGCCCTTTCATTTTCCCTATCCCGATTTCAATTCCACTTGGTACAATTATAAGTGCGCCCCGCGGTGACGAGGAGCCTCCCTTATTGTTATTTCAATTCCACTTGGTACAATTATAAGTACGGTCTTAAATATGCAAAGACGTAATCTAACTGCATTTCAATTCCACTTGGTACAATTATAAGTGGATGGGTTAGATGGAACAAGGTATTCGTTTGTACATTTCAATTCCACTTGGTACAATTATAAGAGGGTATGGCGAGTGGGATTGGGATCTGTTAGAGATATTTCAATTCCACTTGGTACAATTATAAGCAGGATAAGAACGAACGACGATTCTATGTTATCGAGAATTTCAATTCCACTTGGTACAATTATAAGTTGCGCCATGTAATCATTATGCACCTTGCCAACATCATTTCAATTCCACTTGGTACAATTATAAGCACGTTCCATTAAGGTGCTGCAAGCGGATCTGTTTCATTTCAATTCCACTTGGTACAATTATAAGGCAACAGGATGCAGGTCTGTTCAGCCTGTTATTATATTTCAATTCCACTTGGTACAATTATAAGGGTACAAGACCGCACTCGAAGAGGCTAATCAGAAATATTTCAATTCCACTTGGTACAATTATAAGTCTGTAACCCTACCATCAATAGCTGTCACCCTTGTATATTTCAATTCCACTTGGTACAATTATAAGTTCTGATGGTGCATAGCCCGGACCTGTATTTCTCAAATTTCAATTCCACTTGGTACAATTATAAGTGGAAGAGCCGAAGTATAATCATGGCGATTTTCTTAATTTCAATTCCACTTGGTACAATTATAAGAAATATATGGGCGCAATGACACTGTTTTTAAAGATGATTTCAATTCCACTTGGTACAATTATAAGGCAGAGAGCGCAAAGGATGATTTACCGTTTTAGTCAATTTCAATTCCACTTGGTACAATTATAAGTAATTATCAGGATGCATCCTACCGCCCCCAAATTCAATTTCAATTCCACTTGGTACAATTATAAGGTGAATTGGGAGTTAAATTTACAGTTAACAGAGACAAATTTCAATTCCACTTGGTACAATTATAAGCATCAACGGCCACCTCACCGGTTAACCCTTTATCCTATTTCAATTCCACTTGGTACAATTATAAGAATCATATTCGCCTGATCCTGTAGCCTTGTTTAATTATTTCAATTCCACTTGGTACAATTATAAGTGACGTACCCGAATTTTTAAAGATAATTTTTTATCTCATTTCAATTCCACTTGGTACAATTATAAGTAATAAACCTAGAGGTTATAATGGTGTAAATTATTTATTTCAATTCCACTTGGTACAATTATAAGTCTAATTGCGTTTTATTTGCGTGGGTGTGGCTATTGGATTTCAATTCCACTTGGTACAATTATAAGCAAGTCCATTCAGTCCGGCAAACCTCGTGTTATCATATTTCAATTCCACTTGGTACAATTATAAGTGTATCTCTCTCTATCCCCCCTGTTTCTTTATTAAAATTTCAATTCCACTTGGTACAATTATAAGTTTACAAAGTGCCTAATTTACCTAATATTTCTAATTTATTTCAATTCCACTTGGTACAATTATAAGTTATTGGTGAAGTTGTCCAATCTTGCATCATATCCATATTTCAATTCCACTTGGTACAATTATAAGAATTATTGCACGCAGGGAGAGACAATATCAAAGGTATTTCAATTCCACTTGGTACAATTATAAGAATTCAAAGAGGCGCCGAAATTGGCTGCGTACTTGTATTTCAATTCCACTTGGTACAATTATAAGCTTCTGGTTTAAAATTGTCGGGATTTGGCGAGAATTATTTCAATTCCACTTGGTACAATTATAAGCCGTTAAAAACGGCAAAAAATAATGCTGAATATCAGCAAATAAATTAATCTTTCGCATACTTTTTCTAATATAAAAGTTGTCGATCGCCAAAGGTATGAAAAACCCCGGAGATCGACAACTGATTTTATATCCTGATTTTCAACATGTCAAAGAACGCTTGAGGAAAATTGACTCCTTTATAAACTCCAGAAATTCTCCTTTGACAACTTCCTACAGAAAATTATCTACACTACTCTTCTCTTTTCCAATAATTTGCTTGTCCATCCATTTTTCACTCCTTCCGGAAAAAATAATGAGACTATCTTCCTCTTTCATCATCTTTTCGGCATGAATCGTTAACTCTTTTAGTTTTACGTCCGAAATTTCCCCTTCGAAAACCGAATTTTGTATCCAATTCAAATACTTCCGGCAAAGTTTAAGCATCTTCCCTACCCGCTTCTCTCCAATATCGTACACAAGAATCACATACATCACCAATACATTTTAAAAGGTTTGTATTCCTCCATGCCTAACAAGTGTTTACTTAACTTATAACATTCAAGCTTAATAAGATGCCGATAACTCACCTTTCGTTTTAGAGACCGATGCTGTATCGTTTCGGTCAAACGCTCTTCAAAGGCTTGCACAAATATCTTTTTTCCATTCGGATTTAATAAACAGCGGTTCAGTTTATGATCGAAATGCTTTTCCTGAATCGCTTTTTTATTCAGCAATTTGAAGATTACCCTATCGACCAATATCGGCTTGAATATTTCCGATACATCCAGTGAAAGCGAATATCGACGCTCTCCCGGCGTATGCAGATAGCTGATGGTCGGGTTTAGTTGTGTTTGATGAATCGCCCTCAAACATTGCGAATAGCACATCATGTTGCCGAATGAAATCAGCGCATTCACTTCATTGCTTGGCGGCTGTTTGCTTCGGCCATCCATCTGAAAATCATTAATAATCAAATCGAATCCATCGTAATACATCTGGTGAATATTCCCCTCCAATCCCATTAATTCGGGGACACTTGATGCGCCCGTCAACTGAGAACAATATCGTTCTATCGCTTCGATGACTCCATCTAAATCTTTTCCTCGCGTCTGATAATAACGAAGATTCTTTATCATGTTGAAAGCCGCACCTTCCACAAATTTACGAGCCAACACAATTCGTTTTTTCTTATCCTGATAATAACCAGTTTGAGCAAGAAGCATTCTCCCCGACAAAAGGCTGTCACGAGGCATGAACGAACCCGTATAATTCTCGTAATAATCAAAAAAATGGACGGCAATATCATTTTGCCCCAAGAAATTGTATAAGGCGCTATTAGCATTTAGGGCTCCGAAAGCATAAAACTCGCCAATATTTTCCACCGGAAGATACCGAGGCTGCCCGGGATGCTCCAATCCGTTTCCGTCTTCTTCCACCGGAGTAAACTTCAAGGTATTATCTTTACGCTGCAAGATACCCGGATTAAATAAATAATACGTTTTTTTCATTGAAATACAGAATCGTTCAGTAAATTAATCTTCTTCCACGTAATAACATTCATAATAGTTGCAATTCCTATCCATATCGCTACCCATTGGCAAACTGCCACAGTTTTGATAATGATTTATGACAAGCATACACGCAAACGGTTATTCTTTTGAAGAAGATGATTCTATCCTTTCGATGGTTTTTGCTCTAGCCGCGTTTTCGATGGCTTTCACGGCAATGTCTCTTACTCCTGCTTCAGCATGAGATGCTTTTTCGCCGTATTCTTTCACCTGCGCCTGTAATTCGACAATCTTCTCTTTCAATGCTTCTATCTGCTGATCTCTCAATTTTATTTCACCTTCCGACTGTTTGTTCATCAATTTTATGTCAAAATCATATTGCATTTTCAATGTTCTTGTAACTTCCTCTTCTTTTAAACGAACGGCATTTTTCAATTTGTCGGGGAACCCAGCACCCTCTTCCCTTAATCGAACGAACTCATCTTCCGAAGCTTTGACAGTTTGCTCACGTTGGGCCATCTCCTGTTCGAAAGCTACCTTCCGATCGGCCAATTCTTTTTCGAGAGCAGCTCTTTTCGTTTCATATTCATCCCTGTCCTTTTGACGGGTTACCTTCAAGGTATACAAATATTCATCTTCTTCGCGTTTACGTCGTTTAGCCAATTCGTCGGCATACTCTTTCTCCGCCGATTTATGTTTTGCTTGGTCTTGCTCCCATTGAGCCTTCTTTTCGTTCATTTCTTTGTTGAAAACTTCATCTTTTTCGTTCATCGTTTGTTCGAAGTTATCTTTCTTTTCCTTTTGAGCAAGCAGCATGGCTGCCAAGGAATCGGTATTGGCCGACAGGGAATAGAGGTCTTCGAGATATTGTTTTTCGGCTGTAATTGCGGCACGGATGTCCTCCAATTTCTTAAATTCGCCGCCCAAACTCAATTGCAGTTCATCCAACGAGTTGTTCAACGATGATTTCAAGCCGGTAATGCTTTTTACAATGCTATCATTGTTAACATCAGCAACCTTTTCCACGGTTTCTTTTCTCACTTTCTCTTCTTGTATCCTTTTGGGCACATCGGCTTTTTCGTCCTGTACTTTTTTCAATAAAGCATCATAGGCTTTAAGTATTTCCGCTTTTGTATTCTTTTCTGTTACCATAATATTTTTATATTATTCGTTTGTTTGCAAATTAGTCTTTCAGATTCATCCATTTTTTCAAATGATTGCCCAAAATTAGGATAATTACCTTATCATTCATAGAAAATAAAGGGAAATTTCCAATCCGGCAAAATAATCGTTCATCAACCTTCCTCTTCCACATAACAAAACTCGTAATAACTGCAACTCTTACATATCCGGGCATTTATGACCGGCGGACAATCATCGGAATGAATAATTTTTACTATCTCTGTTTTTATCTCCTCTATTTTCTTTCGATCTTCGTCGGACAAATTTACATGTTCGGTGTGCCGCAAGGTGGGATATTCCAACAGTCCGGTAACGCCATCGATGCCGTTTTGCTCCAACACAAAGATATAATATTTCACTTGCCATTGATGCGCACGCTCCACTTTATCGGAACGTTTTATCTCATGAATGATTTTATTGCGGGCATCATAAAAATCGATTTTACACCCATCGATCTCTAACTCTTCGTAACGTTCCGGACGTTGAGGATAGCTGTTCTCATGAATTAACTTTCCGTCATAAACCAAATCGGAAGTATGCTCGAAACGAATGTTATTGGCATGCAACCAAAGTTCTCTTTTACATACGTGATAAAGATTAATAAGAGTAGCCGTAATATCCATACTCTAAAAAATTAAAGCAGAAGATAACTGCTTATCCATAAGCCCAGCTTCATAACTATAAACAGCATCATCATTGCGTTCCAAACCATATAAATAAATGAATCCCAGATCATCATTAAAATATCCTCTTTCTATTAAGCGTTGTGCATCTTGAGAATACAAGAAGATGGAAAAAGTAAATTTAGACATAATACTCTGAATTTTTTTGATTCGCAGTTTTTGCTCGACAAAATCATCGTCTTTTGATTGAATCAATTCTATATATAAACCCCAAACCTCTTTTCCGGATACTGTTTCCGAATCATCATATTTACCGTTTTCCTTGAGAAAGTACAGTTCCTCCATAGAGAAATTTCGAACTGAAGTCGCCGGAACAAATACCGGTATATCCAATTCAACAAATGCAGAGATATTTTGTCCTTCAATTAAACGGAAAGATTGATCTACGATATTGAAATCAAGATTTTGTATTGCACTTCGAAAATCATTTAATCCACGATTAAGCAGCCCCTTATTATAATTAATACGCTTATTAATAACCTCATCATATACCATATCGAATGATTTATTTTGTAGAATAGATTCATATTCACAAAAAGGCATCTCCTTCAAAACTTTATAGCGACTGTCCGTTCCATAAATAAAGCGGGCGTCATCACAATTAAAAATAAACAGTTTACAATCATTTTTCTTAACATTCCGATTAATACGGCCGGCTAATTGCTCGTCACTATCAACTAACGAAGCATCTTTGAATCCTAAATCCATATCGATATCCACCCCGGCTTCTACAACCTGAGTGGTAATAAGCAATACCTTTTTGTCTCCATTATCGGGATTTTTCAGAAAAGAAATAATTTCTTTTTTCCGGGGTTCCAATATCGTTCCTGAAAGTAAAAATATATGATCGAAGGTATCGCTATTTACGTTATTGGCAATGGAATAAAATTCGGCGGCTGTTCGTTTAAAAATAAACTCAATGATCGTGAATACTTTCCCATTTTTTTGTTGATAAACTCCAGATTCTTCAAATAATTTCTCACACAATTGAGAAAGATATGCTGTTTTTTCTTCTTTATTTCCTTTTGCCGGCTTCTTCCAATCACGAAACACCGAAAAATCAAAAAGAACTCGTCCTTTAAAGTTTTCATTCTGAAAATATATATTTTTATCACGAATAAGATAAGTAAAATCAGGAACTTTCTCACTCCAGGTAAGTTTTCCGATTTTAGGAAGGGTGGCAGACATGAGGATAAATTTCATGTTAAATAGCTCAGCATAATGATCTATCAAATAGATAATTTTATCCCACTGTTCCGGGGGATAAGATTGTAATTCATCAATAATAATAACTGAATTAGCTAATCGGTGAAGCAAATAATTCGTCTCTTTCCGACACGTCTTAAGGAGGTCGAAAAAATGCACGTGAGAAGTAAGTATTACCGGATAATTTACAAACAATCCATCTAAATAACATTTCTTATTTTTCCCATACTCTCCGTCGTTAGATTTCTCCTTTAATTCAGCACGAGAATGTAATTCAATTATTTCATCTTCGTTTAACCCTAACGTTTTCTGAAGAACCGTATAAGTTTGCGTTATCAACGTAGTAAAAGGAAAAACATAAAAAACTTTATTAATGCTATTTTTTTTCGTACTTAAATCCTGTTCAAGAAGCTCCGATAGGGCAATCATCGACAAGTTCGTTTTTCCTCCACCGGTAGGTGCTTCAATATAAAACAAACGCTTATCGAAATTTAAACGAATATTGCGAATAACCTCAACGGCCATTTCAGAGCGAAGACGATTGAGATTATCATTATTTTTTTCTTGAGGACACAGCAATTTATAAGTATCAAGGTTATCATATACGCGTTTGTTGTAATCTTGCGACGTATGAATATTATAAATAATCCGTTTCTTTAATTCTTCATCTAGAATACCGAAATCCGAATACATTTTCTGCCAACCATTCATATAGTGCATCGTTGCCAAATAATCGGAAGCGGTTAATAAGGAATAACACAGTTTGATTAATGCAAAAAAAGAAAACTCTTCCTTACAACCGGCATAAAACTCCGATAGATTATCAAAAAGCTTACTTTTAAGCATCTCTTTCTCCAGTATTTTCGTTTTAAATGGTTCTTGAATCTCCCATGAGAAAAGCTTTAGATATCGATTGATGAACTCCAGCAAATCCGTTTTAAAATTAATTTCTTGAAAGGTGTTGTTGAGTTGTGAGGCATGATGTTTAGCAATAGGATATGAGAATGCGAATACGCAATACATTAATAGGAACTGATCGAGATTATTTTTTGCAATAAAGGGGATTTTATTCAGATGATAGGCTATGAAAAGATACTCGCTTAAGAGAGAATGATTGGTAGAAATAGGACTTTCGAGCATTCTAAATAACGAATTGTTCATTTTGTCCGGGGCAGCTTGAAAATTCTCATTTACTTTTCCAAAATCATGGAAAATAATCGTATCACAAAAGAGTTCTTTGATACTATTCTTCAGTTCAGGACTACATTGTCCCGAAAAGCAATTATCTGTAAAGCGCTGAATGATACTATTTATTACATCATCCAGTTGCAGGTGGTCGCAAACAGCGCAAAAATAATCGTTTACCAGATGTTGATGTTCTTCTAACGATTCATTTTTCCTCCCTTCTCTTATATGCGCATAGTAGTTTTCTTTATCCTTTAATTTAGAAAGAATAGATTGATTATTCGAAATAATTTGTCGTATTGAATTAAAAGAGTTGCACATAAACGTTCTCTGACTCTAACAAATATAAATCCCGTAATAGTGTATCTTTTTTTAATTTTGCCGAAGTGTAAGCAAAATCAGCCACTTCATACTGCAATAAACTCTCATTAAATCCGATGGGCAATTTTTCGAAATAAAAAAAGAGCGGTTTTTCAGTTTCTGTGGAAAAGAGATCGAATCCTTCAGTTAAACTTTCCTTTGATTGTCTTATAGAGGTGTCGTCTTTATGAAAAATGGATATAATTTGAAAAGATGAATCAGGCTTTTTTTCACTATAGACATATTCATGGACACTATTTCTTTCCCACCATGCAGAAAAATCATTTTTCCCAAAATACGGCAAATATTCAGCTTCCTGATTTACAATCCTTTTATATAAAACATTTTCGATTTCATTAGTAGTATCAAGCAGCAGATAACATCGAAAAGCAGGCTTTAAGAGTATTTGTTCAGAGACTATCAAATTTCCTCCGGCTTCAACACTTGCAAAACCAGTACTATTATTATAAGTGACAGTGGTTTTAGTATAATTTCCTTTATCACTATCCAATGGCTCTATCCCTATTTTGAGATGCTTGAGTTTATGATAATACTCCGGGAATTCACCATTTTTTTCATATCCTTTTAACCCTGCAATAGCACCTAAAATACCCAATAAGGCGGGCTTGTGTAACATATTATATGTCAAATATATTTTTTCATTTATATCGGGCTTTTTTAGAAAACCCATATCCGCACGCAGATCAAACGATATTAATTTCATACCAAAAATAATTTTTTATGCCCGGCAGAATATGCGCAAAAACCCATACACTGCCAGGCATTTTGTCAAACGCATTAAAGATTATTTTCCAAAACGTTTTTCGGAAGATTAAAAACCTTTGTGTTTACCTTATTATAATAGAGCTCTATTTTTTCTATTTGATCTGAATTTCTATCCAGAATTTCAGTTACATTATTAAAATCATAAACAACTTTTCCATCTTGTTTTTCATCCTGCATTTTAATTAAGTTCGTAAAGTTAGGCAGTACGATTTTGGAGTCTTTCTTTAGTTGTACCCACAACAATAACTCGTTCTCGCTACCGGCTTTCGAAGCAGAATCATACCATGTCACTCCACGACGCATTGCTTCCTTTAGTTTATCGATATCCTCCGTCGAAAGACTTTGCGCATCTTCACCTGCCAATGAAGCTATGTCAGAAAGATTTTGAGGATTGATGGAAAAATGGTGCACATAATGCCCTTCTTCCAATTTAGACTGGCGCCCTATCGTAGTCATGCCCTTTTCGGCTTCAGGATCGTTCGCCTTATTACTGAAGGGAGAGGTAATTTGTTCAGTAAATATATTATCTTCATGCCAAATGTTTATTCCATGATTGATCTGTACGGGTCCATGTACGGAAATATTCGTTTCTCCGGCAAAAGTCGCTCCGAAAAGGCGGATATCGATGCAAGACAAAAGATTTTTAGCCACAGCCGTTTTAATGATTCTATCATTGTTTTTCACTTTTCCTTTAGGGTAGTCTCCAAAATGTTTTTTGTAGGACTCATCCAAAGAAATAGGATTCATTTGATCGTTCAACGATTTGAAATAAAACACCCTTTCTTTGTCAAATACATCTTTAATGTAATTCTTGACCGTATATTTAAAAGCCTTATCGGTAGCATATACTTTACCATTCGGCAAACGGCGCGGTTGACCCGAAAAATCCGCATTGTAATTTGAGTTGATCGCTTTTACAACAGCGACTCCGAAAATTCTGTTATTGAAATTCATACTATTCTGTTTTTAATATGTGATTATTCGCTTTTCGTGTTTTCGTCATTCTTTTTTTCATAGATTATATTAGGAGCAAAGCATCCGGCAAGTAAGAAACGCTGATATTTTTTCATATCTTCATTTCCTTCATAAGTCAAAACATCTTTCGCTAAATTGGCAAACCGGCCCTTTCCCAAATCGATCTCATGTTTGTACATGCTGATCATTTCCGTTATTGCATCTTGTACTTGAGCAATACTATGCTTTTGTAAAATAGGTTCTAACATTGCATACGTTTTGTTACTGGCAGCACTCTTTGTTAATAAATAATAGATTACTTGTCCCGCAGCAAAAGCGAATTCGGCAGGATCGGAAGACAATTCGACCTCATGGTTATTGGCAACAGACCGCACATGATTCATTAATTCTTTAATTTTTGAAGCCATATTATTTTTATTTTTTGGATTATTCGTATCGAAATAATTATAAAGACTAAACCAGATATTTAATTTTTTCTTAATATCGTTTTCTTTTGAATGATATTTCCCTTCTTTAAATTCATCTTGTCGCATATCTGCAATGATAACGTGATACATGATATCATCAAACATCAAACAGGTTATGGCATCTTCTTTCGATTTATAGATGTAATCGTAAAAAGCTTGCCTATATTTCATTATCATTTGATAAACAATATCTTTCCCGCTTACATATTGCGGGTCTATTTCGTTGAAATAGTTAACCGACATTTTATTATCTTTGATTTTTACTAATGAATTATTGAAAACGGTTTGAACGATATTGCTTTCAAAACCAAAGATTGTATGGATTTCCATTGTCGATTCCGGCTGCTTACCGCTTGTTGATCCGAATAAATTCAATACTTCGCAGGGATGACCATTTTTCTCCATTTTGTATCGAAACAAAGAAACAAAATCAAAATCTTTCACTTCGCCGTTAAGCATGAACAGGAGATAGTAGTTTGCAAGATTCCTATTCCTTTCACCGCACACCTCTTTTAGAATTTCGGAATAAGCAGGCTTTCCGTCTTTTGTTTCATTATAAATCCGAATAATTTCAAGATTCGTTGCAAATTCTTTTTTATCAATGAATACCGGTAGCGGATTGGGTAATATCTTATTTGATAACAGCGTTTCAAAATTACTAAGTGCAAGAGCATCCTCAGCTGTAATTCTTCCACTTATACCTTTATACATAGAAGCGGTTTTATGCTCTAAGAACGGTTTTTTAGCATTCAATCCATTCAAGAAATTACTTAACCCGTAAGTGGCATCTGTTATTTCCTCTTCACTATTGTAATCATTTTTATTAAAGAGATTTTGTTTTAAATAGTTTGCATGTGCTTCCTTATATTTTGTCAAAGGGACGTCTTTCAAATAAATATTGACAAAAAAAGAATCTTTCATTTTATCAAAAATAGTCACTTCCAATTCAGAGCCATCTTTTTGTTTTTCAGGAATTAAAAAATCGTTTATATTCGTCAGGACTTCATAGCAAACTTGCTCGAAAGCTTTTGATTTTTGGATAGAAATTTCATCATTATCATTTAAACAAATAGCTCTTGCATTTTCAAAATAATATGAAAACAGACTCGTTACCTTATCAGTTCCAATACCTTCTAATTTCGAATTCTGAAAAGACTTCTTTTTGAAAGTCACTATAAATGGGGAACACGAGAAAATTTGCTTTTTCTTATCGAAAACTTTATTCATAGTTGTTCCCACACGCCTGCCGCAATCTTCGTATTTTATGATTTCTGATAATAATTCATCGGTATCATTTTTTCCGTCATAATAATCATAATCCACCTTATATCGAGGAGGCTTATTTTTCCATTTTCCTTCTTCATCCAGTTCTATGAATAGGTGCAACCCTTCAGAAGGTTCTCTATTAATGGAGAAAATTTGAGGATTACTTTGAGATATTTCATTCATAAAATTCACAAGTTCTCGTATCATGTTTTTTTCTTTGATTGACTAAGATTTGTATTTATATTTTTCATTTCATGCCGCAAGATAACACTTTTCAATGAAAGAAATAAATTTAAAAACAGAAATATTCATTATTATTTTAAATTATATTTTCATACTCTCCAACCGTGGGGCAACAGCCCTGCGGTTGGAGATGAATAGATAAGCCGTTAGGGTCTCTTGCCGGGACCGTTTGCTTAGACCTCCTTTTCCTCCTTTTCTTCCTTTTTCTTGTCGGCCTCTTTCCGTTCGGAATTGACTCTCTTGATGAGGTAACTCATCGTGTAGTCTTTCAGGCGGGCGGGATCGACACCTTTATAGATGGCTCTTCCGGCAATCAGATATTTATTCAAATCATGCCAGAAATCATTACACGTCAAAAGGTTTTCCTGCGTGTTCAACCCGCGCTTGCTTCTTATGGATTCTTGCGCGTTATTGAGTGTCTCGATCTCTTCTACCGTATCTTTGATAGTCGCCACTAATTCGGGCTTTAATCCTTGCGATTGCAGCACTTCCAAATGTAAATTGATGTTGGCCGACAATTCGTGCCCTTTCTTCACGACCCCTTCGGTATTTCCGTTGCCGATTTCCGTTCGCAGGTCGCCCAATCCCAAATCATCACCGTTCAATTCGGTGGCTGCAAACCGGGCATATCCTTCCAGCCGGTTGAGCGGCTTTCGAAGTTCACGGATCTTCCGGTCTAACGTTTTGGTTATGCTTTTCATTTCCCTATTCAACGTATCGGTCGATACGGCATTCGCACATCCATTCCTCTTCGTTTCTAAAACGACAAGAGATTCTTCACTAAACTGGTCGGAATAAGCCGTAAAATCGGCCAAATCGCGACGTACACTTGTGATTGCATACCCTCCGATGATGGGTAATTCTTCCACTTTACATGGGAACTCTTTTACTACTTTCATTTTCTTTTTGTTTTAAGTTATGAATGAAATCTTAAGAGCGCTCGATTCCCGGGTGTCTATAGATATTAAATGTATATTGTCTCCTTCAAAAAGGATTGATTCGTTTGATATGGATGAGTACGATGCCCTCAACGCTTAGCCCGAAGCTCCCAATGAGTACCATGATGCTCCCAATCGTTACCCCGATGCACATAATCAGCAACCTGATGCAATTTTTTGCTACCCCGGTGCTTCCAAAGAGTTTCCTGAAGCTCCCAACGAGTTTCCCGAAGTTCCCAACGAGTTTCCCGAAGTTCCCAACGAGTTTCCCGAAGCTACTAATGAGTACCCTGATGTTGTTTTTTAGTTTCCCGAAGCTCCCAAGCATCATCCCGGCCTTCGTACCATCGATCCGTACTAACGAATTCCGTTTTCAATATGTCAAAAAACACAATCACGATTTGATTTTTATCCATGATCAATACCGCACGTTTTGCGGGTAAAATGTCTTTACATTCTTCAATTAAATTCGTTTCAAATATACATAAAAGTATACACATATACACAGACCCATAAAAATTGAGTGTTCT
>ENA-UOOK01002950-UOOK01002950.1-fermentation-metagenome-genome-assembly--contig:-NODE-2950-length-20072-cov-8.260678_pt1 | contig 20072 bp, 20 predicted proteins | sample MGYA00245777_ERZ724023 | MGnify/ENA primary metagenome ERZ724023 (study PRJEB28704, sample SAMN03018312) | fermentation metagenome | biome: anthropogenic terrestrial biome; feature: soil; material...
TCTTGAATAAATACACTGTACCAGGTCCGTTTTCATGTAAAGCCGTAACGGACGAGTGGACAGAACTCAGTACGGTAGGGACTATCGGAATTAAAACCTGTTTGAGATGCCAAAAGGTCATCTATGATTCAGGAAGCCACTGAGTCTTTAGCTCAGGGGTAGTTCACCAGCTAATCCTCAATTATTTATAATGCTCTTTTTTAAAGAATTAAATTTAAGATAATATAAATATCACTAAATGTATCTCATATTTGGAAGTGGTCACGTTAAAATTATGGCCCATCAGGACCGGGATTATGTTTTTGGCAGGAGGGGTATGTTTGGATCAACAAAAAATTAAAAAGACAATTAGAAAGTTCAGTGATTTAATTGAGAAAAATAAGGATACTCAAGCTTTTTCGGATTATAAAGAAGGTATAAACGAAGGTCTGGAGATGGCCAAAGACACTTTTGAAGAGAATGTAGAAAAATTTCTTTCTCCAGACTCAGACGAAGACCCGGCTGCAAAGGTACAGAGTCTTCAGGATAAATTTAACCGGATTATAGATTCGATTGTTGTTAAACAAAAACCAAATTATTCTCAGGATCATTTAGATGGAATATATGAAGGGTTTAAAAAATCCAAAAAACTATTTGGAGATTGTATAAAAGAGTATTATCGCCCCGATTAACAATCACTCTGATTAAGATCCATAAGGACTCTATATAATATTTCTTTACAGGTTCGTGAGCAGGGCCCACTAATAAAAATATTTTTGCGGAAAATTCCGCTTTGTGTAAAATAAGTAAATTGGACACTACTTTATTTCCACAGCTACTCTTACACCCATTTCCTCAAAAAAACCCTGAAATCCTGATCCTTTAACCTGCAAATTTCTGAATCTTCAAGGACCTCAAATCCTGTACTCACGCTCTGATGCACATGTTTCCCGAGGGAGCAGTTTACAAGCTGTTCTTCAAGGAGACCTTTTGCCGTTGGGTATTTTCTCTGGACTTCAAAGACATACTTCCCGCCTTCGATATAGCCTCCGAATACATTTTCAGCTCCTTCGTACTTGGCTTTGAACTTCTCGGCATGTTCTCTGACCCATACCGGAGGGCCAATTCGTTTTTTGACATTGGGGAGAGTGCCTGAGATAAGTTCGAGCATAATAACGGTCTCGGGTTTCCCTGACCAGACGCCGGTTTTGACCACTGAAAAATCGTATTCGCTCGCGAGAGAAGCTACAGCCTGTTCCATTTTATAAAGCTGCGGATAGAGCACGTCGTCCACAACATCAGGGGTCTCAAAGACGACAGCAAGCTGGGAACTTTTCCGGCTTTCCAGTTTTTCAAGAAATTCCTTATCTTCTATGGGCATGGGAGAAGCAGGGAAAAAGAATTTGATTCCCGGGCTTTTTAAAAATTCCCGGCAGTGGTCTATAAACATGCAGAATTTGTCAAGGGAAAGGGCTGCTGCAACATTCCGTTTGGGGTCAGTTGGGTCCACCATTACCAGAGGCTCATCGTGTTTCAGTTCCGAATGCTGCATAATATCTATTTTCTTTCCGGGTTTCCAGGAAGAGGCTGCTTTCAAGGCTTTTTCGAAGGAGCCGTAGTGGATGATAAGGAGCTCGGTAAGGTAGCCTGAAAAGCCCTGCGTTTTTAATTCCGAGCCGTAGACCCCTCCTCCGCGCATGAACTGCTTCATGAGCAGGACCTCGTCTTCCCGGCCATTTATGCGAGACTTTACAAATTCGTTATGGAAAGGCGTCCTGTCAACTGCGGATTTGAGCTGGCACGCCGAAGGGACCCGAAAACAGGGGACAAGGTCAACATCAAAGCCTTTGTAGGTAATATTCAGGTAAGGGTGTTCAGCATGGCGGTCTTCGGCATGTTCTGCGTGTTTTGCAACTTCTCTGGCAATCTTCATGCCCTTTACTTCAAGTTCCTCTCTGGACGTTTCCTCGGGAAAGCTTATAAAAACATCAATATCGTGGGTGCCTGAGAGCCAGGTACCTCTTGCAGCAGAACCCACCATTTTTACAAAAATATCTGGTATACGAAGTTTTTCTGCTGCCGCTTTTACCTCTGCGGCAAGCTCTTCCTGAACAGCCATAAGTTCATTCCTTTCGGCTTCCGTGGGTTTAATCTTTTCAAGGACGGCAAGCTTCAGGTCTTCTGGAATGCTGATATATGTTTCCATGCCCTGGACAGCTCCATATATTATTTTTCGGTTATTAGGTAAGTTGTTGAACATACAAATTGATTCTTCGTTCTTGGATTTGTAATGATTCTGAAAGTAACGATTCTGAAAGTAACAATTCTAAGGTTGATTGTTGATACAGTTTATTTGTGATTTTACTGAATTTATGGTTTTACAGGTCAGAAACCTTCTCTTTTAACTTATATTTTGTGGATCTCCAGGCAGAATTTAAAATAACTTGTTGTTTTTTCCGGATTGAAGGGCTGGAGGTGTTTCCACTGTGCGGATTATTTCTTACTTCCTCAGGTATTCTCCGGAGGCTCCTGCGGTATGAATAATATGTGCACTTTAAATAACATAAGTCGCATTTCTACTTCCCGAACCTGGCAATTTTACTGATTTGCTATCTCTTTAATTTCAGCTCACTTCGAATTAGTTCAATTCAAATCTTATCGGTTAACCTCAGGTCTCATAAGTATCCACTTCAAGCTCTATTAACCCGGTTGTGAAAAAAATGTTTGTCTGGCTGTACTGGATTATCACTCTAACAATTGCTACCTATGCATCCGTATATATTATTAAAAAAATGCCCGAAAACGGCTTTACAGTGCTCACCGCTTTCTATGTGGTTTACCTGGTGGCTTCACAGGTCCTTGCCACGCGTATCATTGAATTTGACCTTGGTTTTTACTCTTTCTTTGCTCCCGCGGCAGTTTTCATATATCCTTTTATTGCACAGGTAGTGGATATGATCAATGAGGTCTATGGGGAGAAAAGGACGCATATCTCCATCCTCATCGCTTTTGCGACCCAGGTAATGTTCGTGCTCTTCATAGGTATGGTCACAAGCCTCAGTCCTGCTCCTTTCTTTGAACTGGAAGATGCCTGGAAGAGCCTCTTTGGGCTGAGCATCAGGATTACTATTGCAAGCTGGGTCTCTTTTCTGGTCTGCTCTAACCTTGATGCCTGGATCTTTGCATCCCTTAAAAAGCGTTTTTCAGAAAAAGAAGAGGACTTCAAGCATGATACCCTGATAAACCCTTACATCTGGCTACGTTCTGGGGCAAGCGACCTTGTTAACCTTACTCTGGACTCACTCATCTTTGTCTTTATCGCCTTTTACGGAGTTATGCCTGTCCTCCCTCTGGTTATAGGACAGCTTATCAGTAAGAATGTAATAGGTTTTCTGGATAACCCCTGGTTTGTGTTTTACAAAAAACTGCTTAAAATGTAAAGTATTACATTTAACAGGTATTACATTTAACAGGTAAAAATATATTACGTATCTCTATTTCTCCCTGTTTTATTTTTAAGTTGCTATAATTCTCGTATTTCTATTTTTAGCCCTTTTTTTCCCTCTATAATTTGCAGCTTTTTATTTTGTACATCCTATACTGCCCAAAAACTTTTATCTTATTACTTCAATATCTGTAAATGTATATGGTTTAATATTCCGATATATTCAATATAAATTGGGGTATCCGGACACAGGAAAACATCCGGGGAGTGTTCAGGAACTTTTTTTGTTTCTATTTTTCTCTCTCGGACTTCCGGACGGCTGACCCTCTCTCTAATCCATCAAAAGGAGGTCTAATTTGGGGATTACAAAATCTATAAAATTGTTATGTCTACTTCTAATGCTCGGGTTACTATGTAATACCGCATTTGCACAGTTCTCAGGTTCATCGGGCAGCCGCATCTGGGATGAAAATACAGGCCAGAACCTTACCTATACCTGGACGCCTCAGACATATTCGGGTTTTTATTATGACCTGGATACCGGGGAAGGATCAGAGAGCATGACGGTTCATCTCACTGCAGGAAGCCGGAGTATCCCGAAAAACGGATTGCAGTATGAGACAAAACCCATAGAAACTGATTTCGAATATAGGAAATGGGGTTCGTATCAGGTTATAGGATTTATGGCAGAACGGTATTTTGCGGGATACACCAAAAACTCCAGCTTTGTAAATAAAGATGTCAGCGCGATTTCGGAAGGCCAGCTTTCAAAGATATTGATTGACAACGATGACAAAAAATCCCTGTACACGGGCTCTTCCCTGATACTTGAAGAAGGTTACTCCTTAAACATTGTAGAAGTCGATGTTAAGGGGGACAAAGTATGGGTACAGCTCGAAAAGGATGGGGATGTAATAGATGAAGGCTTCCTCTCTTCCGGCGCGAACTATGTTTATGAAACCGACCTTGGGAAAGTTGATAATGTACCCCTGATTGCTGTCCACTTAGATCAGGTCTTCAGCGGTACAGAAACAAATGCGGTTTTTATAAAAGGAATCTTCCAGGTCTCAGATAAATATGTTCAGGTTCAGAATGGGGACAGCTTTGGGGAAATGGAGGTAAGCTCCACCTCAAGTTCCGGGGTCACAATGAAAAATGATGACTCTATTACCCTTAGCAGGGGAGATACAATCGACATCATGGGAAAACTCAGCTTTGTTGTGGCTGATTCCAGCGAGCTCCGTTTTGCTCCCATAGTCGAGACCTCTGAACCCGGAAATTATGAATTGAGGGGAACTGTCCGCGATGAAACATTTGATACCACTGTCTGGACACCTTTCAACTTTGAAGGTTTCTATTATAATATCGATGAAAATGTTTCCACCGAAAGTATGACCCTTACAAAAGGAGTCAGCGGCAGGTCAATTGAAGATGGCGGGCTTGTTTACTCAACCAGCCCTGCGCTTGTGAATTTCGAGCACAAAAGCTGGGGAAGCTACGAGGTTATAGGGTTCATGGCAGAGAAGTATTTTGCAGGCTATCCTGAGAATACTTTTGGAAATTCAAAGCGTGTGAGTGTCCTTTCGGATAATATCCTCTCAAAAGTCCTGCTCGACGATGATAATAAGAAGTCGATGTTTACCGGCTCTTCCATAGCTCTTGAAGATGGGTACTCGCTCAAAGCTTCAGAGGTCGATGTTAACGGAAAAAGTGTGCTCTTTGAGCTGTATAAAGATGGGAAGCTGCTGGACTCGGGAATAGTTCCCAGCAACGGTGACTATATCTACGAAGCAGACATCGGAGGGGCTGAAGATGTACCGGTGATCGCAGCCCACGTAAGCACTGTCTTCAGGTCGAGGGAAACTGATGCTGTGTTTATAGAAGGGATTTTCCAGATCTCAGAAGATTACCTTAAACTTTCTCAGGGTGACTCTTTCGGCAAGATGGAAATGAGCACGATTTCCAGCTCCGGGATTACAATGAAAAACGAAGATTCGATTTCCCTCACAAGAGGTAACACAATAAGCCTGATGGGTGACGTCAGTTTCAAGGTAGCTGATTCTTCTGTCCTTCGTTTCTATCCCTTTGTTGAAATCAAGAGAGCTCCACAGGACCAGCTTATGATCAAAGTGCCGGATGTCTTTGTGGTCGGACAGGCAGCAGAAATTTCGGTCACGGCTAGAAACGTTTCAGTCAGTGATGTTGAAGTCCTGCTTGGGAATCAGAGCATCGGAACTACAGGGGATGACGGAATTCTCACATACACTCCAGTTCAGGAAGGCAGCTTTACACTATCTGCAAACAAACCAGGCTATATATCCGGAAGTAAGGATGTGGACATTGTCGGAGCCGGAGTACTGAAACTGATGCTCTCGGTCTCCCCGGAAAAAGTCAAACAAGGAGACCAGATAAGCATCAGGGTTACCGACTCTGTAGAAAACAAGCCTGTTTCAGGGGCGGATGTCTTTGTAGGCGGGCAGAAAGTTGAAGGACAGACGGGTACAGACGGTACCATATCTTACTGGGTAACTGCTCCAGGCACATTCAAAGTAAATGCTACAAAAGCAGGTTATGAGGAAGGAGAAACTGTTTTTGAGGTTTCTGAAGACAAAGCCAATTTTGAGTTTTCAAACCTCTTAATTGAGCCTGCTTCTGTTAAGGAGGGAACTGCTGTTTCAATTCAGGCAAACGTTACAAATACCGGCAACATTGCAGGAGAAACCAAAGTGGACCTTCTGGTCAACAATGAATCCGTGGATTCAGAAAATGTAACCCTGAAAGCTGGCGAGAGTAAAGCAGTCAAATTCTCTCATACTGAGAAGGAACCAGGAAATTACACAGTTGAGATAGGAGATCTGAGCGGAAGTTATGAAGTAACGAAGTCAGCTCCTTTCTTCAGCGGCGCTGCAACTCTAGGAATACTCGCCACAGCGTTTATACTGCTCCGGAAAAGAAGGGACTAAAAAAGGTTTTCTACTTCTTCGTAGCAGGGACCGGAAATTAATTTTTGGTTCCGGTCTTTTTTACTTCTTTCTTCTTTCTTCTTTTTTCTGCGAGCTTTCCGGTTATGAAATAATATATATAGAATAGTAAGCAGGAATGTAAGGTAAGAGAAGGAGTACCATGCTTGAATCCCTGAGTGCCTTTATTGCCAATTACGGTTACCTGAATCTTTTTGCCCTGAGTTTTCTGGCTTCTACAGTCCTGCCTTTTGGGTCGGAGGCTCTGGTAGTTGCTCTTGTTTACCAGGGGTTTAACCCTTTTACTGTCGTTATGGTAGCCACCACTGGCAACTTTCTTGGGTCATGCACCACTTACTATCTGGGTTTAAAAGGGCGGCATGTGCTTGAAAGGTATCTTTCTCCTTCCCCGGAAAAGCTCGAAAAAAGTGAGAGGCTTTTTAATAAATATGGGCTCTATACCCTGCTTTTTACCTGGGTTCCAGGTATAGGGGATGTGATCACCATGGTTGCAGGGCTTATGCAGCTTTCTTTCAGGTCCTTTTCAGTCCTGGTTTTTCTTGGGAAACTCGGGCGTTATTTTGCAATCGCTTATTCGATAGTGTTTTTTCGTAACGGATTTTGAGCTATAACCTCAGATCTTAAATATTGAAATCCAGCTTAAATTCATCCGCCCCTAAATGCGATTTTATTTTTATTGCGGGCAGGTTTGATTCTCTTAAACCTGGCTTTTTCAGTTTTTGCTTTTCCTTTTTTACTGTTATTTTTTCTCTCTGGATTTCAAACGAATTTTCTCTTCTTCAAGAGATCTTACTTTTAAATCTTCTTATTTTTATTCTACAGTATATCCTCTCTGGCGATCTTATTTCAAGACTTCTTTTCTAAACGAACCAAATGGATATATTTATATATTTCATGATGCAATATTTTTTTGATAAAGCAATTTTAGTTGATTTATATTTGCTTTACTTGCCATCCTATCTATCTTCTATGATTAAAAAACGGAATCTATCTACTGATATAGCCTCCATTTTTATTTTTTCTATTTTTTTCTTTTTATTTTTTATTTTTTCTGGTATTTGCTCAAATTTACTTTCTTTCCATGACTTTTTTCATTTTTTACTGGTGAAATAGGTTATTTATTTTCATATTATCTTGACTATGCCTGAAGATGCTGATTTATTCTTTAATTATTATTTAATAGATATAATCTCTTTACATATTTATGCTCTTTACTACTCAAGTTTGCTTGTTCTGTCCTATTACCTTCCATATTTGAGAGATGTATTACCTTCAAACTAATTTTATGGGTTCTCACGCACCTGTTTCTCTTTTACCGTAACCTTTATGTATTGATTAACTCAATTTAACTTTACTTAATCCCACTAATCTTTACTTGATATCCTTACGGTGATCTCATGCATATAATGGAAGGTTTTTTACCGACTCCCTGGTGGCAGGTCTGGTTTGCAGTATCAATCCCTGTGATACTGTATGGCATCTATAAAATGAATAAGCTGGTAAACGAAAAACGCGAGATACTACCTTTACTTGCTGTCGCAGGTGCGTTTGTTTTCGTATTATCTTCCCTGAAATTGCCTTCTATGGTAACTGGAAGCTGTTCACACCCCACTGGAACCGGGGTTGCAGCAATTATATTTGGTCCGGCAATATCCGCAGTTCTCGGGACTATCGTGCTTCTCTACCAGGCACTTTTCCTTGCACATGGAGGGCTTACAACCCTTGGAGCAAATGTCTTTTCCATGGGCATCGTAGGCCCGGTGGTGGCTTACCTTGTCTATAAGGCAGGAATGAAAGCGAACATCAATTTCTTTGTCGTGGTTTTCCTTGCTACAGCCTTAGGGGACTGGGCAACCTATGTAACCACTTCAGTGGAACTTGCTCTTGCATTTCCTGCTGGAGATGTGCTTACCTTTGCAGGTTTCATGAGCTCTTTAGGTAAATTTGCTGGAATTTTTGCACTAACTCAGGTACCGCTTGCGATCGTTGAAGGAGCTGTCAGTGCCCTGCTATTCAAGTATGTGGTCAATGTCAAGAGTGACATCCTGGTTGAAATGAAAGTCATTGAAGATAAAGTCGTCAAAAAGCTGAGAGGTACTTCCGCATGAGCAGAAAACTGGAACTTATCGTACTCGCGATTATCCTCATCTTTACAGCGCATTTCATTTATATGTCATCCACAACGGATGCCGAATTCGGAGGAGCTGATGGAGAGGCTGAAGGTGTAATCAACGAAATCACTGGTGGGACCTACGAACCAAATGCAGAGCCTTTCTGGGAGCCTCCAAGTGGTGAAATCGAAAGCCTTCTCTTTGGCCTTCAGGCAGCTATAGGTGCAGGGATCATCGGTTACTTCCTTGGGTATTACAATGCTAAAAAAAACTATGAAAACGAGCTTGGATACAAAGGGAAAAACAAGTCTGAAGGCGACAGGCAGTCGCTATAATCTCTTCTTCCATGTTTTCTTTCCTTCCCACCTGGGAGGAAAGTTTTTATCTTTTGCCTTTTATTTTAAATCCTGATTTTTGATAAATCTACTATCTGCGGGTTCCCTATATGACTAATATCCTTGATGATTATGCGCTTATAAGCCCACTCAGGCACATAAACAACTGGTTGAAGCTGGCAATAGTTTTTTTCGGGCTGCTGGCAGGAGTTTCATCCACATCCCCTATAACTCCTCTTTTCATAGCCCTCTGCATGAGCCTTGCAACTGTTGCCCTTGGCAGGGCTCCCCTTAAATTCTACCTGAAGCTCCTGCTTGCTCCCGCAGGTTTTGCGTTTACAGGCGTGATTATTATCGCCTTCTTTTCAGGATCAGGGCAGGAGCTTATGTCCTTTGAACTTGCAGGTTATCCTCTAGTCATAAGGGCAGACGGGCTTGAGCTTGCTCTCCTTGTGCTTTCACGGTCCTTAGGCGGGATGTGCTGCCTTTACTTCCTTGCACTTACAACCCCTATGATAGAACTCTTTGCCGTGCTCAAGGCTTCCAGGCTTCCGGAATCACTTATAGAGCTTTCAATGCTGATTTACCGGTACATCTTTGTTTTCCTGGACATGGCTCTTTCCATAAAGTATGCCCAGACTGTAAGGCTCGGATACTCAAATTTCAAGCGTTCTATAAATTCTCTCGGAATGCTTGCAAGTACACTCTTTATCCGTTCCTGGGAACAGGGAGATAAGCTCTTTCTTTCCATGAATTCCAGGTGCTATGACGGAAAAATGACTCTCTTTGAGGTTCACAGGCCTGTAAAGTCAACAGAACTGCTTCTGACTTCTGTCTATTTTCTTTTGACTCTTGCATTATTTTATTTTACAAAAAACATATCCATTGTTTGAGGTAACAGATAATGATTATTCTTGAGACCAGGAGCCTTAAATACACGTATCCGGACGGGACTGCAGCTGTCCAGGACCTGAATATCGAAATTAAAAAAGGAAAAAAGGTAGCCTTTGTAGGGCAAAACGGCTCCGGAAAGTCCACGCTCTTTCTTCTCCTTAACGGGACCTTAAAACCAGCAGAAGGTGAAGTCCTTTTCCATGGAGTTCCTTTTAAGTACGATTCAAAGTCCCTCAGGGAAATCCGGAAATCAATAGGAATTGTTTTCCAGAACTCCGACGACCAGATCTTTGCTCCCACAGTGTATCAGGATGTAGCTTTCGGGCCTGCAAATCTGGGTTATTCAAAAGAACGGGTTGATGCCTGTGTACACCAGGCCCTTGAACAGGTAGGTCTCTACCGTTTAAAAGACAAGCCTCCACACCACCTCAGCGGCGGGCAGAAAAAAAGGGTTGCAATTGCAGGAATTATGGCAATGGAACCCGAAGTAATAATCCTGGACGAACCGCTCTCAAACCTTGACCCTGTAGGTGCGGATGAAATCATTGACCTGCTCAACGAATTTAACCAATTAGGAAGCACCATCATCATATCCACGCATGATGTGGACCTGGCATACCGCTGGTCTGACTATGTGTACATCATGTCAAACAGCAAACTTATAGGGCAGGGAACACCTGCAGAGGTTTTCAAAGAGCAGGAACTCCTTAAAAAAGCAGGCCTCCGTCAGCCCACTACCCTTGAAATTTATCACGAAATCGAAAGAAGAGGGCTTGCTCGCGGTAAAAACTCCCCAAAAACCGTACCTGAGCTCGTCAGTACTTTAAAACCCCTGGACCTTATGTGGGTTGATGTCCCTCCCGGAGTCCGGGAAGGTGACAACCTTAACCTCGGGGTCATGTATGGAGTATATGCAACTCAATCCCCTTACGAAGCCATCAATGCCACAGTCCTTCATATCCACTCTGGCGGCAGGGCTATTGTTGAGCTGAAACGTAAAGGGATCAAAGCCGGAGGGGTGCTGCTTTACGATACGGACAAATATTCCCTGGATGAGGTCAGGCAGATCATTAAAGAAGGAGAAATCGTCTTCGTTGGGGCAATGGGCAAGAAAAGCAAGACTCTTGCCGAACAGGACGGAATCCGTCTTGATGTGACTTCAGGCGTCATAGACAAGTCGATCCTGATGGCCCTCTGTGGTAAGCGCTGCCTTATCCTTACAGCAGGCGGGATGATAGACCATGCCCTGAAAAGGACCAGGGAGTATGTGGATAAAAGCGGGATAGAATTTACCGTTGGTGTTGTTAACAGGGAAGGTGGGTGCAAATGGCTTGAAGAAATGGACACTAATCCTGAGACATTTAAGGTCTGAATTTTTTTCTTTTTTTCAACCATTTCCTGTTGCTAGAATACTTCCTTGAACAACATGCTGATTATAAACATACCCCAAACAAACGCCGGCCATTCTTTATGTTATATTAGAACCCTCCTGAAAAGCACGGTCGTCTTCCACTCCCTACTTTCCACACAAAAAGTCGGTAGATGATATTTCATAACTTCTATTTTTTAATTCCTTCTACGGGCAGAAATTATTTTTATAAAAATAACTACCATTACATGGCACACATCGTACGGATACTGTCGTTTTTCAGTACATTGGCCAGATTCAAAGTTTGAGGATTTCATATCAATGCTGCAATCACAATTAAAACAACGAAGAGAGCAGCTCCCATAAACACAGGAAAAGCAAAATCTATGAATTCAAGTTCTACCGTTTCATCAGGTTTGTGATTTTCCACCTTGCAACACCCTAAGGTATGACACTTCTCCGCAGGATACCTGTGAATGTTTTGTTTTAAATTATGATATAACTTTCTGTTCATTGATTTATGTGGTTATTTAGAAAATTTCCATTGTAATGCCTGAACAATTTCAATATCTAAAAAATCTCTTCTCAATAATAAGTGAAGCTTTCCAGAGAAAAATTGATGTGGGGGTACACGTTCCTACATATCCTCAGTTTAGGGATATGATAGGTCAGTTTCTCGACATTATAAAAGATGAAAAAACTGTTCTGATCCTTATGTATTGAAAGAGGAGAGTGCAAAGGTCCTTGAGCTGAAAATAATTGATGAAGTCGCAAAACAATATAAAAAAGAGACAGGAAAGGCTCTTGAAGTCAGGGTTTGTATCGCAGGCCTTACGGATATGTATCTTCAGGCTTTCGGGGCAACGGTTTTTGTGGATGCATACCATGTCCTTGCTCTGGATATTGAAAAATTCATTAAACAGGCATTTAAAACAGCAAAAAATTTCAAAATTAAAGTTATAGCTCTTGACGAAATCAGCCTGGGGTTAACCGATATGATTCAGTTTTCTGACGCTGACATCATATCGGCTCTTACCGTTGCCTCTTTTCAGTCTTGTTAGTTATCAATGAAAAGTATGGGGTTAATGCCTGGAAGGAAAGGAGTACATGCAAAAAATCGTAACTGAGCTGGAGACTCCGGATTTTATGAAAAAGAGGATTGAAAAGGCTTATTCGGTTCTCGGGGACCGCATAAAGTACGCGAATCTGGATTGTGGGCTGGCGTTCTGGCCGGATCAGGACCTTGCTTTCAGGCTGCTTGAGAATACCGCAAAAGGTCTCACCCAATTTAATGCAGAAAAGAAGGGTCAGTGAACAGGTTAGGCTAAGGGCCTATCCGGAAAGTACTGTTACCTGCTGTGGATGTTATTATTACCTGAGCGGATACGTTTTATTCCGGATTATGAGCGCCCAGGTAAACCTTAAAAATGAATTATAAGATTACAATTCCATGAAAGTCTTTTTTAGTAGAAGAGCGTCCTGTTCAAGGATCGGACTTTCGCATATAACAAGCCCTTTAACTTCGAATTCTTTAAGGGCCTTTAAAAGTTCAGGATAATTAAAGTCGGATTCTTTGAGACTCAGGTGCTTTTTTTCTCCATTCCTGTCGTATTCTATTCCCGATACGTGCATGTGTATGTTTTCAAGCCCTTCCTTTCCAAGGGCATCTTCTACTTTCGAGAGGATTGCGATAAACTCGGGATAGGAGTTTTCTTTTCCTTCCCTTGCATGCATATGGGAAAAGTCCAGGCAGGGCATGACACCTTCGATTTCTTCGCTTAATGTAAGCACTTCTTCAAGGGTCCCGAATTGAGTACGCTTTCCCATTGTCTCAGGGCGGAGGACTGCAGGGATACCTTCATCCCGGAACTGTCCTGCAAGCTCTCTGAGAGCTTTTGAGACATTCTCATAGACAGCCTGTTTGCTGCTCTTCTGATAAAAGGCTGCATGAAGGACAATTGACTCTGCTCCGCAGAGGCTGCCTATCCTTGCAGATTGATAGATCCTTTCCATGCTGGCTTTTAACTTCTCTTCTTCCTGAGAGTTCAGGTTGATGTAATAAGGTGCATGTACGCTCAGGGCTATGTTTTCTTTTCTGGCTGTTTCCAGAACATTTCCTGCCCCTTTTTCACTCATGCGCACTCCCTGCACGAACTCAAGTTCCATGCAGTCAAGTTCCAGTTCCCTGACCCGCTCAATTCCTGCAATACTATTGCTGGTTTTTGTGCTTCTGGGAACTCCTGCAGTCCCAAAAATAAGTTTTTCCGATGACATGTTTTTAAATTTTCAGAGTGGCTTTTTTAGAAGTCTCTTCTTAAACCGTTTTCCGTTTTAAAAAATCCCAACAAAGTCCTTTAACTGTTTTGCCCTTTCCTGAGATACTTTTTCTGCGACCACCGCAACCAGTTCTTCAAGGTCTTCGTCAAGAGACTGGACATCTTCTTTTCCTTCAAGGGCAAGCCCTACAAGATAGTCAAGTTCATCCGCATCCAGCCTTTCGAGCCTTTCCCTGAAGTCTTCCGGAGATTCGGCAAATTTGTGCGAGACCGGGCGCAGGATGAATGGAAAATGATGGCCTGCTTCTCTTGAAAGCGTATTTCCTCCTGCTTCCGGGGCGAGCTTGTTGAAAATTTCTATGTCTTTTTGTGTAAATTCTCTGGGCATGTTATCACTTATTATTCTATCCCGATTTATACCTGCTGTAGAGGAGAATTTCCAGAAAAGCACAGGAATTCAGAAGTTTAAGCTTTTTTCAAGCTTCTTTTTTTAGCCTGCCGTGCCTGTCTATTTCCCCTTTTGCAATCCTTGTAGATGAAATCGGGATTCCGTCTTCAGCCATAACGTACTCAACGTATGCAATTTCCAGAGGTTTCTTTCCCTTTTTCTCCCTTATTCTGTTAATTTTCAGGGCAACCGGATAGGTCTCAGGTGAGACAATTATGTAGTCGAAGTCCTCTTCCAGAGTTGGGCCGCAGGGATCGTTCAGCCTGGTAACTTCATATTTCTCTTCCGGAACCCCCATTTTTTTTATGTACTCAAGCAGCCGGGCTCTCCTGTTTTCATAGTTATCGACGTTATGGCTTTTTTGCAGCATCTCGTCTGAAGTAAGCCCTATGTGGACTTTTCCACTGCCTGCTATCTCAAATGCTTTTTCAATTAATCTGGCGTGTCCGTCATGAAGATACTGAAACGTACCGCCTACGGCGACCTTTGGCATGATGGGTGATAATCTGCTAAGTAAAAAGAATTTTTGGTTTTTCTCAGATTTTTGAGTGCTTTCTCTATTTTTTTCTATATTTTCTTTTTTTCTTTTGCAAGTTTAAGCGCTTGAAAAGAGTTTTTATTATTTCCCTTCATGTCAGATTTTTTCGAATTAATTCATGCATTTTCCATGCGGTTTAGAATACTTTCACCCCGCCTCCTCTAGTTATATATACGTGCAAAATCATAGTTGAGCCACCGTTATGCACCTTATACAAACATGTGCATCCAGGAGAATATGTAATGAGCGAAGTAGCACTAGAAGATCTGCCAGGAGTTGGCCCTGCAACTGCAGAAAAACTCAAAGAAGCCGGATTTAACACTGTTGAAGCAGTTGCCGTAGCTTCTCCTTCTGAACTTGCAAACACAGCTGAAATTGGGGAATCAACCGCCGCAAAAATCATCAATGCCGCAAGACAGGCTGCTGATATAGGGGGATTTGAGACCGGAGATCTTGTCCTTGAAAGAAGGAAATTGGTAGGCAAACTTACAACCGGTTGTACCGAATTTGATGAAATGATGGGTGGGGGCATAGAAACCCAGGCGATTACCGAATTGTACGGAGAATTCGGTTCCGGAAAGACCCAGGTGGCTCACCAGCTCGCAGTGAATGTCCAGATGGACAAAGAACACGGGGGTCTCGGCGGGTCCGTCATTATAATCGATACTGAAAATACCTTCAGGCCGGAAAGGATTACCCAGATGGTAAAGGGGCTTTCCGAGAAGTACGGAATGGAACTTAATCCTGAAGAATTCCTGCAGAACATCCATGTTGCCAGGGCATACAATTCCAATCACCAGATACTTCTTGTGGACTCTGCAACAGACCTGGCAAACGAGCTCAAGGAAATGGGCAAACCCGTTCGTCTCCTGATTGTTGACTCTCTTATGGCTCACTTCAGGGCTGAATATGTCGGAAGAGGAACCCTTGCAGACAGGCAGCAGAAGCTCAACAAACATATGCACGGCCTTCTCCGCTTCGGAGACCTGTTCAACGCCTGTGTTGTTGTTACAAACCAGGTTATGGCAAAACCTGATGCCTTCTTTGGCGACCCTACAAGGCCAGTTGGAGGACACATAGTCGGGCACACGGCAACCTTCAGGCTTTACCTGCGGAAATCCAAAGGAGAAAAAAGAATTATCCGTCTTGTGGACTCGCCCAGTCTCCCAGAAGGGGAAGCAGTTGTTGCAGTAACTACAGCCGGACTCACGGATCAGTAATAAAACGGATCAGTAATAATTATCACTGGACGATAAATATACTCGTCCAGCTCTAAAATCTGAATTTTTTTGTTCCGGAGTCAGGGTCGGTATAGTATCCTATCCTGACTCCGGATGCTATCCTGAGATATTTTTTTTCTTTCTGATTATTCCTATCTCTGGCTCTTTACTTTTTATATGATCAAGAAGAATATTCTAGTTGAAAGGGTGAAACCTATAACGATTCCTGGCTTATTTGGAGATTCATGATCCGGCTTATTTGGAGATTCGTGATGTTTAGCAATTCTATTTCGATAAAATTTCCAGGTTTTAAAGCAAGAAGATTAGAAGTGATATTACAGCAGGTATAAAAAATGGAAAAAACATTCGATCCAGAAAACATAACTGGACTTTCAGAAGAAGAAGTCTCTGAAATACTCAAAAAGGAAGGCTATAACGAGTTGCCTTCACAGAAGAAACAGAGCCTTTTTTCCATCTTACTGAATGTTCTTAAAGAACCTATGCTGCTTCTTCTTTTAGTTGCAGGTATGATTTATCTGTTCCTTGGAGAAGTAAAAGACGCTTTAATACTTCTAGTGTTCGTTTTTGTGGTTGTAGGTATAACCTTTAACCAGGAGAGAAAGACCGAGAGAGCATTAGAGGCTTTAAAAAATCTCTCCAGCCCAAGGGCTCTTGTGATAAGAGGCGGGGAACAGAAAAGAATTGCAGGGCGGGAAGTCGTTAGAGGCGACATTTTGATTTTAAGAGAAGGAGACCGTATCCCTGCAGATGGAGTTATACTTTTTTGTACAAATCTTCTGGTAGACGAATCTTTACTCACAGGTGAATCGCTGGCAGTTAGAAAATGTGAATCTACCGGCTTAACCCAATCCTTACAGCCCGGGCAACCTGGAGGAGATGACCTGCCGTTCGTGTATTCCGGGACACTGGTGATTCAGGGCCAGGGAATAGCTCAGGTAACCTCAACAGGGATACATACTGAGATGGGGAAGATAGGAAAAGCTCTGGGGACGATTGCAGAGGAACCCTCTCTTCTAAAGAAAGAGACAGCCTTAATTATAAAGAATTTGGCAATTTTCGGGGGAATACTCTGTCTCCTTGTAGTTGTAGTCTACGGACTAACCAGAGGAGATTGGCTTCACGGCCTGCTTGCAGGACTCAGTTTGAGTATGGCTCTCCTCCCTGAAGAGTTCTCAGTGGTTTTGCTTGTATTCCTGAGTATGGGTGCCTGGCGTCTGTCCAAAAGAGATGTCTTGGTAAGGCGTATGCCAGCTATCGAGACTCTTGGCTCTTCGACAGTGCTGTGCGTTGATAAAACAGGGACTTTGACGCAGAACAGGATGAACTTGAGCTCCCTCTATGCAGGAAATGGGTACTGTGAGATTGACCATGACAGGTGCCTGCTTGATCAGAAGTTTCATGAGCTGCTTGAATTCGGCTATCTGGCAAGCCAGCAGGACCCCTTTGACCCGCTTGAGAAAGAGATCAAAAAAAGCACTGAAAAATTCCTTCCAGACCATGAGGACATACACCGTGAATGGAAACTTGTCCGGGAGTATCCTCTTTCTAAAAACTTACTGGCACTCTCAAATGTGTGGGAATCCCATGACTCCCGCAAATATGTTATCGCTGCAAAAGGCGCCCCTGAGGCGATTTTTGATCTATGCCATCTTGATGAGGCAGAGAAAGAAAAATTGATGTTTCATGTCCAGGAGATGGCAAACAGGGGCTTGAGGCTTCTCGGCGTGGCTAAAGCCGGTTTTCATGATGACACTTTACCAGAAAAACAGCACGATTTCAAATTTGAATTTATAGGATTGCTTGGTTTTGTTGACCCTATCAGGCCATCGGTTGCTCAGTCGGTGAAAGAATGCTATACTGCCGGCATAAGAGTAATTATGATTACCGGGGATTATCCAGGTACAGCTCAGCATATTGCAAGACAGATAGGTTTAAAAAATTCGGATCAGTATATTACCGGCCCTGAGCTTTCCAGCATGTCAAAGGAGGAGCTCGCAGAGAAAATCAAGACAACAAATATTTTCGCCCGGGTTGTGCCTGAACAAAAACTGGCAATTGTAAATGCCCTGAAATTAAACGGGGAAGTTGTTGCGATGACAGGAGACGGGGTTAACGATGCACCTGCCCTGAAGTCCGCTCACATTGGGATTGCAATGGGTGAGAGAGGTACGGACGTTGCCCGCGAATCTGCATCGATCGTCCTCCTGAACGACGATTTCCTTTCCATAGTTGCAGCCGTAAGGCTTGGAAGACGGATTTTCGATAACCTCAAGAAAGCGATCAGTTACATATTTTCAGTTCACATGCCTATTGCAGGGCTTGCAGTCTTTCCCATATTATTTAAGCTGCCTCTCATCCTTTTGCCTGCGCACATAGCTTTCCTTGAACTGATAATAGACCCTGCCTGTTCGACTGTTTTCGAAGCTGAACCTGAGGAGAAAAACATAATGAACAGGCCGCCTCGAAATTTGCAGGAAAGAATGTTCGGAAGAAAAAACCTGGCTTTGAGCATGGTGCAGGGCGTAAGCATGCTTATAGGAGTGATCGCCGTTTTCCTGTACGCATTGTATACGGGCAAGGGTGAAGTAGATGCGCGCACGCTTACATTCGCTACCCTGGTAATTTCCAATCTTACTTTAATTGTGGCAAATCTTTCCTGGTCGCAGAGCTTGATCAAAACATTATCTTCGGAAAACAAAGCCCTGAGGTATGTGCTTGTAGGAGCGCTTTCTGGTTTACTTCTAGTTCTGTATGTGCCAGCCTTAAGGAGCCTGTTCCGTTTCTCACTGCTGCACGGTAGTGACTTGCTGATCGTGTTTGTTGTGGGAACTCTGAGTATTGTATGGCTAAGGTTACTTAAGAACAAAATAAATGTGTGACAACAGCCCTGTTAAAGATAAGATACTCCAGATACAGTAGTAACCCAGTAAGTCTTTGAAAACCAAACCTGACTGAATATAAACGCGAGTAGATGTTTTATACGCCAGTTAATGGGGGAAGCATTTTATTCCCCCGTTCCTATATTTTTTTAATGAAATTCAAAGCTCTTGTCGTTGACATTGACGGGACAATTACCTGCGAGAAAAGAGAACTCCATCTGGGCGCCGTCAAAAAAATGCGTTCCCTTAAAGTTCCGGTAGTCCTTGCTACAGGAAATATTCTATGTTATGCAAGGACAGCCTCAAGGCTTATCGGCCTTGAAGGGGCGGTAATTGCTGAAAACGGGGGAGCTGTTACTGTCCGCTTCGATTTGCAGGGCACCTTTGAAGAAAGCCTGGAAGAATGTGAAAAAGCTTTTTCTTTCCTCTCCGAGCATTTCAAGCTCACAAAACTTGACCCCTTCTACCGAAAAACCGAGATTGCTCTCCGGCGGGACTTTAACCTCGAAAAAGCCCGAGCCCTCCTGAAAACCCAGCCCTTCGATATCGAACTTGTCGATACCAAATACGCAATCCATATCAAAAGCGTCAGAATCAACAAAGGAATCGGGCTCCAGAAGCTTGCAGGAATGATGGGCCTTGAAGCTGAAGACTTCGTGGCAATAGGAGACTCAGCAAACGACGTAGAAATGTTTGAGGCTGCAGGCTTTGGGATTGCCGTTGCAAACGGGGATGAAATAATAAAAGAAGCTGCCAACTACGTGACAGACGCATCGTTTGGGGATGGGGCTGTAGAAGCTATCGAGTTTCTTGAATCCAACGGCTGGATCTGAAAAGCCTTCTTAAAAACAATTAGTCTCGACCCAACCTTCTATTGCTAAACCGATACCTCTGAGCTTAGGTAAAGTCAAAGGCTTACGTTTTTCAAATATCTTAACTCTTCGGATGACCAAGTTAGTGAAAAAGTCAATGCATATTGTATGTGAAAGCTTCTATCGCGCCCGCTATGTGCTGGTGTTAGGCGAAATGATAAATTGAGGTTTTTTAAACTTTGTGAACTTATTTCAATTTAATGGTTAATTTCTCCAAATATCATTCTAGTTATTGTATATATTTCAGAAAATTCCAATTTAAAATCATCTTCACTTCCATTTTTGCGAGTTATCCTTTAATTATTTATCAAAGTAAGTTCATGTAATAAATGAGCAGTTAAACAAACGGTTGGTGGAGTTCAAATTTGCTCTGGAATGTTCATTTGAACACCAGGTATGTGAAGAGTTAAACCTCCTCATCTTTTTATGGTGGCTGATATGACCAAAATCAATACGAAAATTGCTGTTTTTATCGCTTTTCTAGCTCTTGTAATACTCTGGGGATTGTTTGCAAACGCATCAGCTGATATGAAAACACCAGTTGACACAAAGGTACCAGTTGATACGAAAACGCCATTCAAAGAAAAAGTAGCTGGCTTTTTTGTCGAATTTGAAGAGGGGACTACTGAGCCTGAAGTTAAAGCCATTCTTGAAAACTACAACATGACTATAAACACCATAGATTACAATTCTGATATTATGCC
>ENA-UOOK01002952-UOOK01002952.1-fermentation-metagenome-genome-assembly--contig:-NODE-2952-length-20063-cov-3.194572_pt1 | contig 20063 bp, 23 predicted proteins | sample MGYA00245777_ERZ724023 | MGnify/ENA primary metagenome ERZ724023 (study PRJEB28704, sample SAMN03018312) | fermentation metagenome | biome: anthropogenic terrestrial biome; feature: soil; material...
AACAGATTTGAGCCCGAAAGGGCGTCCGCCGTGAAGAAAACAGTCGCGGACTGTTTTTAGACGGGCGATCCAAGCCTGTCGCACAGGCGCAGGATGGCAGGTGCGAGGTGAAGCGAGCAGCTTTGTAAGTCCCTTCGACCGCACCAAATAAAAGTCATGTATGAGGATTTGAACTCATACATGACTTTTATTGTTTTCTAGTGATATTGTATTGTAAAGGTCATTTATAATTTGTTCGTAGCAATAGAAGAATACACTATTGCTATTTTTTCATTTAAACGGTTGACAAAACTGCTACTGTGTAATATTATATAGTGGTACTCAGCTTCACTAAGTAGTGGAAGGGAGAATAGATATGGAAAACTTGACAGAAATGCTAAAAGGTGTGTTGGAGGGCTGTGTTCTTGATATCATTAGCAGAGAGCAAACTTATGGATATGAAATTACAAAAAAATTAAATGCCTTAGGCTTTAGTGATGTAGTTGAAGGTACAGTCTATACAATACTTGTTCGATTGGAAAAAAACGAACTTGTAACCGTTCAAAAAAAGCCGTCGGAACTTGGACCGCCACGCAAGTTTTATGAACTTAACGATCAAGGCAAAGAGCAATTAACACTATTTTGGCAAAAATGGGACTTTGTTTCGTCAAAAATTAATCAGTTAAAGGAGAAAGTATGATGTCGGATTTTTTTAATGATTACTTCAATATCAAAAAAATGATTGAAGAAAAAAGAGAGTATAAGCAACAAATGGCACGTGTTGAGGCGATGCCGGAAGATTATAAATTTGTATTTAAGAAAATTCAAAGTTATATGTGGATGTTTACCGCAGGTGCGGGATACGATATGATGGAAGTGCATAATGATTTAGTGGAATTATTTGAATCGGGCATTGCAAATAGTAAAAAAGTTTTAGAAATCACCGGTGATGATGTTGCTGCATTTTGTGAAGAACTTTTAAAAAATTGCAAAACCTATACAGAAAATTGGCGAGATAAGCTTAATCGTGAGATCCACGAAAAAATCGAAAATAAATAGAATTTGTTGTTGCTGTTATGAGCATAATCTCCAATGATGATAGTTTGAGTCCCATTAAAAAATTGAATGATATCTTGATACAACGGGGCTCGCAAAAACAAGAAGGAACAGCTTTTCATTGAGGGATAGTTATGCCTTCTTGTTTTTGTTATCACAATAATTGTTTTTTCATATAATATATTATGCCCGAATATCGGGAACGGCCCGCAATCTTTTATCACCGGTATTTATAGGAGGCTTCATTATAATGGATCAGAAATTTTCAAGTAAATTAACTTGCACTCAATTAGAAATATCAAATACGAATCGTAGGCTATGGACCGAACATGTCATGTGGACCCGCATGTTTATTATAAGTACAGCCTTCAGCCTGCCCGACCTTTCATTTGTTACCCAAAGGCTTTTACAAAATCCTGTTGATTTCGCTAAAGAGTTTCAACCCTTGTATGGCAAACAAATTGCCATGCAGTTAAAACAGCTTTTAACCGACCATCTGCTTATTGCAGCCAAGTTGGTAAACGCAGCAAAAGAAAATAATGCTGCGGAAGTAGAAAGACAGCGTAAGATATGGTTCGAAAATGCTGAACAAATATCAGCATTCCTTGCATCCATTAATCCACACTGGAGTGAATGTGTCTGGAGAAAGCTATTATTTGATCATCTGCGTATGACAGAAGATGAAGCGGTGTTTATCCTAACCGGTCAATATGAGAAAAGCATAAAAGAATATGACGCCGTTCAGGCAGAAGCGTTGGAAATGGCCGATGTCATGACTTGTGGTATCATCCGCCAATTCTGCATTAAATAAAACCAAAATTTCACGCATTCGGTTTTTACTAAGGCTGTATTGATATTTCAACCAACATTATGACTTCGCAATCTTTTAAATATCCTATTTAATTATTTAAAACTTTTATTTTCGCCATAGACATGCATCTATTTTGCACTAATGACACATAATTGTTAACTGATGTCGGTACGATGAAAACCATCTCATTTGAGGTGGTTTTTTGTATTTGTGAGACGTGCCCCATGAACAAAGTGAAAGCAGCGTTTTTTAGGCGCAGGATTGCATATACACTTTCAGCGCTCGTTCAGTACACCCGTTTTATGGGTAATATTGACTTAATTTTATTCGTTAGAAATATTAATATTACTTAAAGGTACTAAAATATAAATAATATACAAAAAACTACTAAAATATTTTAATTTACATCTTGTTTTACTATAAATCACATAAAAAATATGATATAATTAACATCAGCATTTTAGAAAGACGGGAGATAAATGAATCAGAAAACAGAAAAGCTTTATTACATAGATACATATAAAAAAACTTTCATCGCTAAAGTACTTGAATGTGATAGAGCGGGCAAAAAATATTCAGTTGTGTTAGATAGAACTTCGTTTTATCCGGAGGGGGGCGGACAGCCTTCGGATATCGGTGTACTTAATACTGTCAATGTATTGGATGTACAGGAGAAAAACGGAACTATAATTCATACAACTAATAAACCGCTTACGGTTGGGTCGAATGTAACGGGAGGAGTTAACTGGTTTAGACGTTTTTCTTTAATGCAGCAGCATACGGGTGAACATATTGTTTCAGGTATTATCCATAGGCTTTTTAAACTTGACAATGTCGGTTTTCATATGGGCGATACTGCAATTACCGTGGATTTCAACGGAGAACTAAGCAAAGACAACCTTAAAGTTGTAGAAATGCTCGCAAATCAGGCTGTTTATAAAAATATTAAGCTAAAGATTTGGTATCCCACCTCTCTGCAGCTTAAACAGATTAATTACAGAAGCAAAAAAGAACTTGAAGGTGAAGTGCGGATAGTTACTATACCCGGGTACGATACCTGTGCCTGCTGCGGAACACATGTCGATAAAACAGGTGAAATAGGTATAATAAAAATTCTGTCCTCTCAACGATATAAAGGTGGGACACGCATCACTATGCTATGCGGGGACAGCGCGGCATCTGATTATTATGAAAGAGTGGAAATTTCTAATGAGATTTCTTCACTGCTTTCGGCAAAACCAAATGAAATTGCATCAGCAGTAGAACATTTACTGGAAGAGAATAAATTATTGAAGCAACAAAATTCTTCCATGAAAAATCTTGTTTTGGAAAGTAAAGCCGAGAATATAACAGAAGGTACAAAAAATGTCTGTGTTTTTGAGGAAGATTTAGAACCTAATGATTTACGCAGATATTGTTTGATGCTTAGCGAACGCTGCAGCGGGTTTGCGGCTGTATTTTCCGGAAATGACGAGATTGGTTATAAATATGCTATTGCAAGTGAAAATGTAGATGTTCGCGATTACAGCAAGGATATAAATTCCAAGTTTAACGGGCGGGGCGGAGGAAAACAAAAGCTTGTCCAAGGTTCTGTAAAATGTAGGCGTAACCTTTTGGATAATTATGTGAGAAATTTATAAAAATTTGAGTAATCCTTATTGATATTTTAACAAATTATAAAGCATTGGTAAACTTTTGACGATTTTTTATTATTTGCTCTTTATTGTATTGCAAATTCTAAAATATTGTGATATATTTAACACATACCTTACAAAATAGAAAAAAGGGTGTTCAAATTAATACGTCGCAATTGGGGAATTGCAAAAAAGAATGGAGGAAATTTTATGTCAAGAAAAATTGTTTTAGCAGGTGCATGCCGTACGCCAATCGGGAAAATGGGTGGAGTACTTTCTAAGGTTCCGGCAACTGATTTAGGAACTCTTGTTATTAAAGAAGCTTTAAAGCGTGCAAATGTTGCTCCAGATAAAGTTGATGAAGTTGTTATGGGCTGTGTATATCAAGCAGGTCTTGGCCAAAACGTTGCTCGTCAGTGCGCAGTTTATGCAGGTGTTCCGATTGAAGTTCCTGCTTATACATTAAATAATATGTGTGGTTCTGCATTAAAGAGTATTAACGTTGCTGCTGATATGATTGCATCCGGAGATTGTGATATAGTTGTAGCAGGCGGAATGGAAAGCATGTCCGGTGCTCCTTATCTTGTTAAGAATGGTCGTTTTGGTTACCGTATGGGCGATGGTAAACTTGTTGACTCCATGATTTATGATGGCCTTGAGTGCACATTTAACCACTATCATATGGGTATGACTGCAGAAAATGTTGCAGCAAAATATGGCATTACACGTGAAATGCAGGATGAATTTGCAGCAAACAGCCAACAGAAATGTGAAAAAGCACGTAAAGAAGGCAAATTTGAAGCTGAAATCGTTCCTGTACCGGTAAAAAGCAGAAAAGGCACTGTTATGGTAACAGAGGACGAGGGTCCACGTGAAGGTGTTACAGCAGAAGGCATTTCAAAATTGAGACCTGCATTTAAGAAAGACGGTACTGTTACTGCAGCTAATGCTTCCGGTATTAATGACGGTGCAGCTGCTATTGTACTTATGACAGAAGAAAAAGCTAAAGAACTCGGCGTTACTCCAATAGCAACATGGGTTGCCGGTGCATCTGCCGGTGTTGATCCTGCATACATGGGCCTTGGACCGATTCACAGTACACGTAAAGCTCTTAAGAGAGCTAATATTACAGTTAAAGATTTGGATTTAGTTGAAGCTAACGAGGCTTTCGCAGCACAGAGTATTGAAGTTTGCAAGGAACTCGAATTCGATATGTCTAAAGTTAACGTAAACGGCGGCGCTATTGCATTGGGACATCCGGTTGGATGCTCAGGATGCAGAATTCTCGTTACATTATTATATGAAATGCAGCGCAGAAATGCTAAATTAGGACTTGCTACTCTCTGTGTAGGCGGCGGAATGGGCGTATCTACAATCGTAAAAATGGGTGAATAATATTATTGGATAATAACTAATATGACAGAAAGGTTATCAAGGGTATTATTATGAAATACATTAAATACGAGCAAAAGGACTATATTGGTATAATTACAATCGACCGAGAAAAAGCACTTAATGCTTTAAACAGTGATGTACTCACTGAATTGGAATCGGTTGTCGACGGTATTTCTGCTGATGACACAAGATGTGTGATTATTACCGGGGCAGGGCAGAAATCTTTTGTTGCAGGTGCTGATATTGCTCAGATGTGCAATGAAACCAGAGCTCAAGCTCAAGCTTTTAGCGAGAATGGTAATAATGTGTTCAGAAAAATTGAAAAGTTACCGATGCCTGTAATAGCAGCTGTTAATGGTTTTGCCCTTGGCGGCGGCTGTGAACTTTCTCTTAGCTGTGATATTAGATTAGCATCCGAAAATGCATTATTTGGTCAACCCGAAGCCGGCTTAGGAATTACAGCCGGCTTCGGCGGCACCCAAAGACTTGCAAGGACTATCGGTGTTGGCAAAGCTAAGGAATTACTGTACACATGCAGCAAAATAAAAGCTGATGAGGCCTTAAAAACAGGTCTTGTTAATGCTGTTTATCCAATAGATCAGCTTATGGACGAATGCATGAAGCTTGCAGGAAAAATTGCAAGAAATGCTCCGATTGCAGTTCGTGCCACTAAAAAGGCTATCAATCTTGGACTACAGACAGATATTGACTCAGCTATCCAAATTGAAGCTGAATTACATGCATCTTGCTTTGAATCGCAGGATCAGAAAAATGCTATGACAGCTTTCTTGGAAAAACGTAAACCTGATCCATTTGTAAATAAATAATAAAATTTTAACTTAATTACTTTTAATAAATTAATTACATATAGGAGGATTTAAAATGAAGGTCGGTATTATTGGCGCAGGCACAATGGGTTCTGGAATAGCTCAAGCATTTGCTCAAACTGAAGGCTACACAGTAAAACTTTGTGACATTAATGAAGATTTTGCGGCTAATGGTAAAAAGAAAATTGCTAAAGGTTTTGACAGACGTGTAGCAAAAGGCAAAATGACTAAAGAAGCTGCTGACAAAATTCTTGCAAAAATCACAACCGGCACTAAAGAAATTACTTCTGATTGTGATTTAGTTGTTGAAGCTGCTCTTGAAAAAATGGATGTTAAAAAAGGGCTGTTCAAAGAATTGCAGGGTATTTGTAAGCCCGACACAATTTTTGCAACTAACACATCGTCATTATCAATTACAGAAATTTCCAGTGGACTTGACAGAGCTGTTGTCGGTATGCACTTCTTCAATCCTGCTCCTGTAATGAAGCTTGTTGAAGTTATCGCAGGTATCACAACTCCTGATGAGACTGTTGAAAAGATTAAAAAAATAGCAATTGAAATAGGCAAAACACCTGTACAGGTAAAAGAAGCTGCAGGCTTTGTTGTAAACAGAATTCTTGTTCCAATGATTAATGAAGCTGTTGGAATCTATGCTGATGGCACTGCATCCGCCTCAGACATTGATACTGCAATGAAACTTGGAGCAAATCACCCGATGGGACCTCTTGCTTTAGGCGATTTAATCGGTTTAGACGTTGTCCTTGCTGTTATGGATGTTCTTCTCCAGGAAACCGGTGACAGCAAATATCGTCCACACCCATTACTCAGAAAGATGGTTCGCGGTGGCTTACTCGGTAAAAAGACCGGTAAAGGATTTTATGACTATACCAAATAATCAGGTTTTGCAAATATAATTATGGAGGAACGAGTATGGATTTCGTACTTAGTAAAGAACACGAGATGGCCCGCACTCTTTACAGAGATTTTGCGGAAAATGAAATAAAGCCCTATGCTCAAGATATTGACGAACAGGAACGTTTTCCTGTTGAAGCAGTAGAAAAGATGAAAAAATATGGCTTTTTGGGCATTCCTTTTCCAAAAGAGTATGGTGGTCAAGGTTGTGACACACTTTCATATGTAATGTGCATTGAAGAAGTCGCAAAAGTTTGTGGAACAACAAGTGTTGTTTTGTCCGGTCATACATCTTTGGGCTCTGCTCCGATTTTGAAATTCGGTACACCGGAGCAAATTCAAAAATATTTTGTACCTCTTGCAAAAGGTGAAAAGTTAGGTGCTTTCGCTTTAACTGAGCCAAACGCAGGTACAGATGCTTCAATGCAGCAGACAAAGGCTGTTCTTGAAGGTGACCATTATGTCCTTAATGGCAGCAAAATTTTTATTACTAACGCAGGTTATGCCGATACATACATTATCTTTGCTATGACAGATAAGAGCAAAGGGACAAGAGGTATTTCAGCATTTATCGTTGAAAAAGATTTCCCAGGATTTAGTGTTGGTAAAAAAGAAAAGAAAATGGGTATTCGTGGTTCTTCAACATGCGAACTGATTTTCGAAAACTGCATTGTACCAAAGGAAAATCTTCTTGGTAAAGAAGGCAAGGGCTTTAAGATTGCAATGAACACATTGGATGGCGGTCGTATTGGTATCGCTGCTCAGGCTTTGGGACTTGCTGAAGGTGCATACAATGAAACAGTAAAGTATGTAAAAGAAAGAAAACAATTTGGCAGACCTCTTGCTAAATTCCAGAATACACAGTTCCAGCTTGCCGATATGGCAACTAAGATTAAAGCTGCTCAAATGCTTGTTTATCGTGCAGCTTGTGCAAAAGATACACAAAAAGTTTATACTGTAGAAGCTGCTATGGCTAAACTTTATGCAGCAGAAGTTGCAAGAGAAGTTACTGCAGAGGCAGTTCAGCTTCATGGTGGTTATGGTTATACAAGAGAATATCCAGTTGAGCGCATGATGCGTGATGCAAAAATCACAGAAATCTATGAAGGTACAAGTGAAGTTCAGCGCATGGTTATTTCTTCTCATGCACTTAGATAACTATAAAAGCCTAAAAGGAGTGACAATTTTTGAATATTGTAGTTTGCATAAAACAAGTTCCAAATACAAATGAAGTTAAGTTAGACCCGGTAAAAGGTACTCTTATCAGAGAAGGCGTGCCAAGTATAATTAATCCGGATGATAAGGCAGGTCTTGAAGCAGCTCTTCGTCTTAAAGATTCCACCGGTGCACATGTAACGGTTCTTTCCATGGGACCGCCGCAGGCTGATGCTGTATTGCGTGAAGCTCTCGCAATGGGTGCTGACGAGGCTATTTTAGTTACTGACAGAGCGTTTGGCGGTGCTGATACTTTAGCTACTTCCACAACTATTGCTGCAGCAATTAAAACACTTAAATTTGACATGATTATTACAGGACGTCAGGCAATTGACGGTGATACAGCTCAAGTTGGTCCGCAAATTGCTGAACACTTAGGTATCCCGAACATCAGCTATGCTGAGGATATTAAGGTTGAAGGCGACTGTGTAACAGTTAAACGTCAGTATGAAGACAGATATCATATTATTAAGGTTAAAATGCCTTGCTTGATTACTGCCTTAAGCGAATTAAATGAGCCTCGCTATATGACTCCAGGCGGAATTTTTGATGCTTATAGAAATGCTGAAGTTAAGGTAATTACACGTAAGGATCTTGATATTGATGACTCAAGCATCGGCTTAAAAGGCTCACCTACCAGAGTTTGTAAGACATTTACAAAGAGTTTGAAAGCAGCCGGTCAATTAGTAAACCTTGATCCTCAAGAGTCGGCTGATTATATGCTTGAAAAGCTCAAAGAAAAATTCATTATATAGTTGAAAGTGGTGAGCAGAATGGATATACAAGAATATAAAGGCGTATATATTTTCATACAACAAGTAGACAATAAAATAGCAAATGTTTCTTTTGAACTTCTTGGTAAAGCTAAAGAGCTTGCTAAAGATATGGAAACTGAAGTTACTGCTGTTTTGTTTGGTTACAATGTATCCGGACTTTGCGATGAATTAGCAAGCTACGGTGCAGATAAAATTATAATGGTTGACGATAAAGCTCTTGAAACATATTCTACAGAGCCTTATGCCTACAGCATGTACAATGTAATTAAGAAGTACAAACCTGCTGTTGTTCTTTACGGTGCAACTGCAATCGGCCGTGACCTTGCTCCTCGTGTATCTGCAAGAGTTAAGACTGGTTTAACTGCTGACTGCACAAAACTTGAAGTTGCTACTGATGGAACAAAGAACCTCATGATGACTCGTCCGGCATTTGGCGGAAACATCATGGCTACAATTCTTTGCCCAGAACATCGTCCACAAATGGCTACTGTTCGTCCGGGCGTTATGCAGAAGGTTAAACCTGTCGACGGTGCAAAAGTTCCTGTTGACAAGTATGACCTTGAAATTCCTGCAGAGTGCAAGAATGTAGAGATTGTTGACGTCATTAAAAAAGTATCCACAAAAATGGATATTCAGGATGCTAAAATCCTCGTATCCGGCGGCCGTGGTATGGGTTGCCCAGAGAACTTTAAGCTCCTTAAAGATTTAGCAGATGCTCTCGGTGGAACAATAAGTTCTTCCAGAGCTTGCGTAGATGCCGGTTGGGTTGAAAAAGACATTCAGGTTGGCCAGACCGGTAAAACAGTTCGTCCAAATCTTTACATTGCTTGTGGTATTTCCGGTGCTATTCAGCATCTTGCAGGTATGGAAGAGTCCGATGTCATTATTGCAATTAACAAGGATGAAAACGCACCTATTTTCGAAGTCGCTGATTATGGCATCGTCGGAGATGTTACGAAGATTATTCCAATCTTCACTGAGGAAATTAAAAAAGTTATGGCTGCTAAAAATGCCTAATTTTAATTAAAACTACTTAATTAATACAATTAAAGCACTCCTTTAGTTTACATACAGCTAAAGGAGTGCTTTTTATCGTTGTTCCACAAGAGTAACATACTATGATAGTGACAATCCGCTATGAGATAGAATCTGAAATAAGCTATGTTAGTAAGTATACATTTCAACTTTATAAGATAAAAATGGCGCGGATTTATTCCGCACCATTTATTTAATTAAATATAAAACAAATTAGTTAATCGTTTTTTAAACCCATTACTTCATCTCTGAAAATTCTTTCATCCATCTGCTTAAAGTCAGGTGAAATAATTGGCTTTATAGGCATATGAGCTAAAACATCTTTTTCTAAATCAATTCCTGGTGCAATTTCACAAAGTACAATACCGTCTTTTGTAAGTTTAAATACAGCACGCTCTGTAATATACAGTACGGGAAGATTATCTTTTATGGCTGTTTTTGCACTAAATGTAATATGTTCAACACTTTCACGGAATTTATTTACGCTGCCCTCATTAATGATATGAAGCTTTCCGTCTTTAATTTCAGTCTTAAGTCCCTTTGCAGTAAATGTACCACAGAAGAAAACTTGCTTAGAATTTTGTGTAATATCAATAAATCCGCCACAGCCCGGAAGTTTAGCACCAAACTTTGAAACGTTAACGTTTCCGTCTTTATCCGATTCAGCAAAGCCGAGGAATGCTTGATCAAGTCCGCCACCTTGATAAAAGTCGAACATGGAAGGCATAGATATGATACTATCGGGATTTAAGCTGACGCCAAAATTAATTCCACTTTGAGGATTTCCTCCAAAAATACCGGACTCAACTGTCAAAGTGAATTTATTTGTAATACCCTCTTCCATAGCAACGGTTGAAACGAACTCAGGAATTCCTATCCCAAGGTTAACGGCACTTCCATCTTTCAGTTCCATAGCTGCACGGCGAGCAATAATCTTTTTGTTATTAAGTGGCATAGGAGAAAATTCAGCCATTCCCATTCTGTGTTCACCGGAAAAACCCGGATTATATTGTGTCCCAAAGTTTTGCATATGATATTTCATATCACTTACAACTACAACAGCATCTACTAAAATTCCGGGAATTTCTACTTTTTGTGGGTCAAGTGAACCGGCTTTTACTACACGTTCAACTTGTACAATTACTTTACCGCCTGAGTTTTTACAAGCCAGAGCTACAGCAAGAGATTCGGCACGAACACCGCAGCGTTCGATTGAAATATTACCGTTTTCGTCAGCGTATGTACCCCCAAGAACGGCAAAATCCACAGGATGTGTTTTATAGAATAAATATTCTTTACCGTCTATTTCCATCAGTTTTACGAGGTCTTCGCATTTTTTAGTCTTTTCGTTTAATTTTCCGCCCAAATTACGGGGATCAATAAATGTACCCAAGCCAACATGGGAAAGAGTACCCGGTCTGTGAGAAGCCATATCTCTAAACATATGGTTTGTAACACCTTGTGGGAAATCGTAAGCAATAATCTTATTATCTGTAACAAGCTGCCCGAGCTTTGGCGCCATGCCCCAATGGCCTCCAATAGCTTTGCTTATTAATCCTTCATGAGCCATATGATTTAAACCTTTTGTTTTTCCGTCGCCTTGTGCTGCACAAAATAGCAGGGTAAGGTTATTTGGCTTTCCGGTTTCTAAAAATCGGTTTTCAATTTCTGCTAAAATTTCTTCAGCGACTGCTGCTCCCATAAAACCGTTTGTTGCAAAATTAATATTATCAGGGACTAAATCTGCGGCTTGACGCGCAGTTAAAATTTTTATTGCCATTATTTTATCCTCCAAAAAATATAACTACCTTATAATTATAACATTTTGCAGCAAAAACACAAGATGAATTTGTGCAAAAATTACTTAAAAATTCCAAAAATTATAAAAATGAAGATTTGAAATAGAAATAAATTTCCATATATGATATATTGTAATATGAAGTGAGTAAATATAAAAATAGCTGGTGATTATTTGGGATGTTATGCTAATTCTAAATTGAAATTATTGTTATTATTAAAATTACTTAACAAGTATTCAGACGAAGATCATCCACTTTCTGCTGCCAAATTGTGCAGGCTTTTGAATGACGAAGGAATAAATACAGACAGAAAAACAATTTACAGAGACATTGAGGCACTTACTGAATTTGGAATAGATATTATTTATACAAGGTTACCTAAACAAGGCTTTTTTATAGCAAAAAGAAGTTTTGAACTTGCTGAAGTAAGACTTTTAATGGATGCTGCACTTACGGCGCCTTTTATTACGAATAAAAAAACAGAAGATTTGACTAAGAAGCTTTGTGAACTTTTAAGCTGCTATCAAGCTGAACAAGTGTTAAACCAAATTTACGTTAAAGAACGTGTTAAATTTGAAAATGAAGAAATATATTATAATATAGATACCATAAATCGTGCAATTTCGGAAAATAGAAAAATTAGATTTTTCTATCATCACCGAATAATAATCGACAGAACGGTACAGTACGACAGGGGGAGGGAATTTATCATAAGTCCTTATTCATTAATATGGGAAAATGATAAATATTATCTTGTTGGCAATTACGAAAAATACGACAGTATAAGCAACTATAGGTTGGACCGAATGAAAAGTGTGTGTGTTACACAGTTAGCCTCAAGGCCTTTCAATGAAGTCTGTGAATATAATGATTGTTTTGACAGTGCGGATTATACTAAAAAGACCTTTAATATGTATAACGGTAAATGTGAGCAGATAATTCTTAGATGCTCAAATAATCTTCTTGATACTATTGTAGACAAATTTGGCAGTGAAACTGAATTTTCATGCCATGATAACAACGCATTTACAGTTTGTGCCAATGTTTTTGTAAGTGAGGGACTGATAGAATGGCTTATGCAGTATGGCGACAGAATTATCGTACTTTCTCCACAAAACTTAAAAGATGAAATGATGAATAGAATTGAATCGGTTAGTTCAGCTTATAAAATTACATAAAGAAAACATCTTCGATAAATATTTTTATACCGATTCCTATTAAGACTAATCCGCCTATTATTTGAACTTTTGAAGAACACATCTTACCAAAATTCTTTCCGATATAAACTCCGAAATAACACAGTACAAAAGTTATAAGACCGATAATACCAACGGATATCAGCATTAATCCAATAGTTTGTGCTCCCACTGTGGAAGGAAGAATTACTCCTGTTGCAAGTGCATCTATGCTTGTAGCTACGGAAAAAGCTATCAGAGATTTAAAACTAATATCGTTTATCGAAACTGCATTTTCATTTGTTTTTTTTGATTCAATAATCATATTAATACCTAAATATGAAAGAAGAATCAATGCAATCCAGTGATCTATGGCATTTATTAGGTTTTCCCCCGCTTTACCTATAATCCAGCCAATCATAGGCATTAACGCTTGAAATAAGCCAAAACTAAAAGCAAGCTTAAAAGTAAATTTTGCTGTAACATTTTTATTTATAGCCGCACCGTTTGTAATGCTGACAGCGAAAGCATCCATTGCTAATCCAACAGCAATACCTATTAAAGTTATATAATCCATTTTCTTCCTCCGATAATATGAAAAACATCGTACCTAATAATACATTTTTATTTAATTATTGTCAATTTTGAATGGCATGATAAAAACCTTTACTTTGGCAGTTACTAAGAAATTTAATAACTAATTAAGTATTTGCCTTTTATATGAAGAAATGATAAAATTATCTCATATTTTAAATAAAGGATAATGTGGAATGATTGCTGTAATTGATTATGGTGCAGGAAATTTACAAAGTGTTAAAAATGCATTTAACTTTATCGGCTGTGATGTAAAAGTAACGGCTGACAAGGAAGAACTAAAAAGTGCTTCTGCCGCTGTCCTCCCAGGTGTGGGCTCATTTGGCGACGCTATGAACTGCTTGAAAAAATCCGATTTTGTTAATCCTGTATTGGAATTTATAGAAAGTGGTAAGCCGTTTTTAGGAATTTGCTTAGGCTTGCAGTTGCTTTTTGAAGAAAGTGAAGAATCGCCGGGAGTAAACGGACTTGGGATTTTAAAAGGCAGGATAAAAAAAAGACCCGCAGGTAATGGTCTTAAAATTCCCCATATAGGATGGAATTCGCTCAATATAAAAGAATATGATGGGTTATTTCAAAACATTGGACAAAATCCATATGTGTATTTTGTCCACTCTTATTATTTAAAAGCCGACAATCCAAATGTTGTATCTTCTACAACTAATTACGGAGTAAAAATAGATGCATCTATTCAACATGGAAATCTTTTTGCTACACAATTTCATCCTGAAAAAAGCGGAAAAACGGGGCTTCAAATTTTAAAGAATTTTGTTTCATTTGTAAAATAACAGGGGGAATACTATGTACGCAAAAAGAATTATTCCTTGCCTTGATGTTAATGACGGAAGGGTTGTAAAAGGGACAAATTTTATTAATTTACGTGATGCAGGTGATCCTGTTGAAGCGGCAATAGAATATGACAGACAGGGCGCTGATGAGCTTGTACTTCTTGACATTACAGCTTCATCGCAAGAAAGAGGGATTATCCTTAATATTGTGCGAGAAGTAGCAAAAAAAATATTTATTCCTTTTACAGTTGGCGGGGGAATAAGAACAGTTAGTGACTTTACAGCAATTTTAAGAGCTGGTGCAGATAAAGTTTCAGTAAATTCTGCAGCGCTTAAAAATCCTTTATTAATTTCGGAAGCTGCACAAAAATTTGGAAGTCAATGTGTTGTTTGTGCAATAGATGCAAAAAGACTTAAGTCAGGCGGTTGGACGGTTTATTTAAATGGTGGACGTGTGGATACCGGAAAAAATGCTATAAAATGGGCAAAGGAAGCAGAAAAATTAGGTGCGGGTGAAATTTTACTAACAAGTATGGAATGCGACGGCGTCAAAAATGGATACGATATAGAACTTACAAAAGCTGTTTCAGAAAATGTAGGAATACCGGTTATTGCGTCTGGAGGAGCGGGAAAAATGGAACATTTTTATGATGCATTCACATCAGCAAAAGCTGATGCAGTTCTTGCGGCATCTCTGTTTCATTTTGGAGAAATCACAATTCCGGAGCTTAAAAACTATTTAAGAAGAAAAGGTATATCTGTAAGACAGTAGTTTATTTTGGGCTGAATTATTTTCAGCCCCATTTTTATGGATAGAAACTTGATATTTGGCATAAGAATTACTAATAAAATGGAGGTGCTGAATATGAAGTTCAAAAAGTTGTCGGCAAGCGTACTTGCTGCAGCGTTGATAGTGTCTTTATTGCCTGTTCAAGCATTTGCCTTGTCCGACGAGGAGGTTAAAGCTCCGTCAGCCGTATTAATGGAAGCAGACTCTTACTCTTATTATGGAGTCTGTTGACAGCGGTAAAATTAAACTTACCGATTTGGTTTCTGCAAGTGAACATGCGGCATCAATGGGCGGCTCAGACATATGGCTTAAACCCGGTGAAAATATGACCGTGGATGATATGCTTAAAGCTACAGTAATAGCCAGCGCAAATGATGCGGCTGTGGCACTGGCTGAATATGTTTCTGGCAGCGAAGAAGAATTTATACAACAGATGAATGAAAAAGCAAAAACACTTGGAATGAAAGACACTGTTTTTAAAAACTGTAACGGTCTTGATGAAGACGGTCATATAACATCAGCATATGATGTTGCACTTATGTCGCGTGAGCTTATGAAACATAAAAAAATATTTGATTATACTACGACTTGGATAGAAAATATCCGCGGGGGTAAAACTCAGCTTGTTAATACCAATAAACTTATTAAAAGCTACAAGGGAATTACAGGGCTTAAAACCGGAACTACCGGTAAAGCCGGAAGCTGTATTTCTGCAACGGCAGAAAGAGATAATGTTAAGTTGATTTCTGTTATTCTTGGTGCATCAAATACAAAAGATCGCTTTTCTTCAGCTTCAAAACTGCTTGATTACGGTTTTGCAAATTGGGCCATAGTAAAACCTGAATTGCCAAAAGATTCGCTTAAATCGGTTAAAGTTATAAACGGTATGACTGATTCCGTAGGCACAGAAGTTACGCTGGATTCGAGTGTATTGGTCCCAAAAGGTAAAGTAAAAGAAATTAAACACGAAATCAGCTTTAATGAAAATGTTAATGCTCCTGTCAAAAAAGGACAAAAATTAGGTAAAATTATATATAAATTAGATAATGAAGTTATTAAACAGTATGATATTTGCGCAAAAAACGATGTTCCGGAAATAACTTTTAATTCTGCCTTCAAATTCCTTACGAAATATTTACTAAAAATGTTATAGAATTTTTATTGTTAAAAATTTATAAAATATAGTAGTCTGTCTTGCAAAAGCAGCCGATATATTGTAATATAAAATAAACAGAAAGTATCATATAGGAGGATGCGAAATGTCTATTAAACTCGATTTACGACATCTCTCAAATTTTATCGGACAAAATGAATATAAAGTGATTGCACCACAAATTAAACTGGCACATGAATCACTTCACAACGGAACATGTCCGGGAAGTGATTTTACAGGGTGGGTAAATCTTCCTACTGATTATGACAAAGAAGAATTTTCAAGGATTAAATCAGCAGCTGAAAAGATTAAATCTGATACAGATGTATTTATAGTTATCGGCATCGGAGGTTCATATCTTGGCTCTCGTGCCGCAATTGAATTTTTAAATTCACCTAACTATAATGTTTTAAAAAAGAAAACCCCTGATATCTATTTTACAGGAAACAGCATAAGCTCTACTGCTTTGAGTGAGCTTCTTGAAATATGCGAAGGCAAAGATGTTTCAATCAACATGATTTCAAAATCCGGTACAACAACTGAACCGGCAATAGCCTTCAGAGTATTCCGTAAACTTCTTGAAGATAAATACGGAAAAGAAGAAGCTCGTAAAAGAATTTACTGCACTACAGATAAAGAACGTGGTACTCTAAAGCAGCTTGCAACAAAAGAAGGCTACGAAGCATTTGTTGTTCCGGATGAAGTAGGCGGAAGATTTTCAGTATTAACCGCGGTAGGACTTTTACCGATTGCTGTAAGCGGTGCTGATATTGATGCACTTATGGCCGGTGCGGCAAAAGCTCAAAAGGAATTAAACAATCCTGATTTAGGAACAAACGACTGCTATAAATATGCAGCTATCCGCAATATCCTTAACCGTAAGGGCAAAGATACGGAAATTCTTGTAAGTTATGAACCTTCATTTGGTATGATGTGCGAATGGTGGAAACAACTCTTTGGTGAAAGCGAAGGAAAAGATAATAAAGGACTTTTCCCGGCTTCAGTAATTTTTTCAACAGATTTACATTCTTTAGGACAATTTATTCAAGACGGTAAAAGAAATTTACTTGAAACTGTTGTTTTGTTTGACAAAGCAAAGAAAGATTTATTTATTGACAACGATCCAGCAAACGTTGACGGATTAAATTTCCTGCAGGGTAAGAGCATGGCTTATATTAATGAAAAAGCATTTGAAGGAACAGTCCTTGCTCATGTAGACGGCGGTGTGCCTAATATTGTACTTCGTGCACCTGATTTTTCAGAAGACACTCTCGGCTATATGATTTATTTCTTCGAAAAAGCCTGTGCAATTTCCGGAATTATTTTAGGAGTCAATCCATTCAATCAGCCAGGTGTTGAAAGCTACAAAAAGAATATGTTTGCTTTGTTGGGTAAACCCGGATATGAGGCTGAAAAGGAACAGCTTGAGGCAAGACTGAAGAATACAAATATTTAGGAGTTCTATCCGCTTATGCGGAAATAATATAAACAAATAGGAGGAGTTTCTTCATGATTACTCTTATCGTAGGTAAAAAAGGTTCAGGAAAAACAAAAAAATTAATTGAGCATGCTAATGAAGCAGTTGAAAAATCTAATGGCAACGTTGTTGTAATTGAAAAAGGTTTAAAACTTACTTATGATATTTCTCACAAGGCAAGACTGGTTGACAGTGATGCTTATGGAATTCAAGGAATGGATACACTGTATGGCTTTATAAGCGGTATCTGTGCCGGCAACTATGATGTTACAGACATTTTTGTTGATTCCACTTTGAAGATTATTGGCAATGATCTTAATGCACTTGTTAAACTTACAGAAAAACTTAACACTGTTTCGTCTCTTGCTGATACAAAGATTACACTTTTGGTATCTGCTGACAAGGCTGAACTTCCGAAAGAAATCAGCTCAATATCTGTTCAAATTTAAAAAACAATTATTTCCTTACTTAATTTGTTGTTTATGCTGCCGCAGGCATATTGTCTCGGCAGCATATTTATGGCGTGATTACAAGCTTATTATATCCAAAATTTCTATTGACAAATCATGAATAAATCTATATAATAAGCTAATGTAGCGTTGAGGTGTAATTATGATTCTTGATTTAAAGAAAGTGTTTCAGGGTGACGGTGAAAGCTGTTCATTTAATTATAGGCTGGATATGTCAACCGACGATATTGACGGTTATCATCCTTTTGTATCGCCTGTAACAGTTAAGGGCACGGTTAAGGGTCAGGATGGATTTGCACTGTTAAATGCAAAAGCTTCGTTTGATTTTTCTATGCCATGTGATCGATGCATGGTTCAAACTCATAAAAAGTACAACTATGACTTTTCTCATACGCTTGTATTATCGTTGGAAAATGAAGACGATGACAAATATATTAAAGTTACTGATTATAAGTTGGATTTGGATGGGCTTATTCGGGCGGACATCTTACTTGAACTTCCGTCAAAGTTTTTATGCAGTGAGAACTGTAAGGGTTTGTGTCCTATTTGCGGTAAAAATTTAAATAACGGGACATGCAGTTGTGAAATGCATCAGATTGATCCTCGCTTGGAGGCTCTTAAAAAACTGATAGATTAGTCTGAGTTTTATAAGGAGGTGCTGACGATGGCGGTACCAAAGAGAAAATTATCAAGTGCAAGACAAAATAAAAGACGTTCAAATGTTTGGAAGATAAGCGCTCCTGCTTTGGTTAAATGCCCTAAATGCGGCGAGTACAAAACTCCACATAGAGTATGCGGTAGTTGTGGTTACTATAACGGCAGGGAAGTTGTCAAAAAGGAAGCTTAAGTCTTTATTTAATTTTCCTAAAAATGTAGAGAAGGAGCGATCCTTCTCTATTTTTTTATTAAGTATTAAAAATCACGTTTATAAAGGCTGTGGCGTTATTTATTCTTTGTGTTCAAATACAATCGTGATTAATTAAGCTTTTTACAACTATATCCTTATATTTATTAAAAATCAGTATAAATTTATAAATTTTATATAAAATTGTATAAAGGAGTTAGTATGTCAGTTAAAATTATGTCTGTTGATAAAGACAGCCCGGGTGAACAGGCTGGAATTTTATCAGATGAAACGCTTATTTCCATTAATGGAAATGAAATAAATGATATTCTTGATTACCGATTTTATGAAACTTGTGAAAATTTAACAGTTATATTAAAAAATGAAAATAATAGTAAAATAATAATATAATATAAAAAGATATTCTTAATAATAGAAAGGATATCTTTTTTATCATAAAATAAGTAAACTTTGTGAAGATATTACTTTAATTTTGTGAAACATTGTGATAAAATAAATTAGAGAAAATGAAAATATTAAAAGGAGGATATTTTATGAGACGAATCATCGTTCTTGGTGGTGGATACGGTGGTATTTTAACAGCAAAACATTTAGCGAAAAAGTTGCATAAGTCAGACGTTAAAATTACCTTAATAGATAAAAATCCCTACCATACAATGTTAACAGAGTTACATGAGGTAGCTTGTAATCGTGTACATGAAGATTCGGTAAAAATTTACTTTGAACAGGTAATTGCTGGCCGCAAAATAGATTTTACGCTGGATGAGATAAAGCATATTGATTTTGTAAATCAAAAACTAAGCTCAGAAAAAAGCGAATATCCATATGATTATTTAGTAATTGGAACTGGTTGTAAACCAACCTTTTTTGGCCACGATGAATATAGAGAACATGTATATACGCTTTGGTCTTTAGAAGATGCCACAGCTCTTCATGAACAGATTTTAGAACAATTTCGTCGTGCAGCAAAAACTGATGATGAAAATCTTAGAAAGAGAATGTTAACATTTGTAATTGTTGGTGCTGGCTTTACTGGAGTAGAAATGGCTGGTGAACTAGCAGAATATATTCCAGAACTCTGTCGCGAATATCAAGTAAATCGCGATGAGGTAAATATAAAATTATTAGATATGGCAAAACGAGTATTACCAACATTTCCAGAAAAATTATCAATAAATGCTCGCAAGAAGCTAGAAAAGATCGGTGTAGAGTGTCTAACAGGAAAACCTTGTGGAAATGTCCTTAGTGATTCAATCCAATTTGGTGATGAAGTAATCAATTCAGAAACCATTGTTTGGAGGGCATAGAAGTA
>ENA-UOOK01002955-UOOK01002955.1-fermentation-metagenome-genome-assembly--contig:-NODE-2955-length-20049-cov-15.122187_pt1 | contig 20049 bp, 24 predicted proteins | sample MGYA00245777_ERZ724023 | MGnify/ENA primary metagenome ERZ724023 (study PRJEB28704, sample SAMN03018312) | fermentation metagenome | biome: anthropogenic terrestrial biome; feature: soil...
TGCGTCGGCTGAGCCTATTGTATTAAATCCAGACGCGGGGCACTCTAATCAAAATCAGATCAATGAAGCTCTTGAGCAGGGAGATGTTTACCTCCAGGCTGGGGTCTATGAGGTAGATGGACCTATTTACATAGGTTCAAACCGTGTTTTAACTGGGGATAAAGACGCTATTATTCGTGTATGGTCCGGATCGTCTCAATGGTTTGTGGGGTTAAAAGGTGTAATTAGCTGTAGGGGTGTAGTTCAGGATGTTGAAATCTCAAATATTCAAATTGATGGAAATATAGGGAACCTTCCTTCAAGTTATGCAAATTCTCGATCAGACACTTTTCATGATTGCCAAAAATTGATTATCTTACATGGATATTCTAACCAATTTGCAAAAAATATCAAGATACACGACCTCAAGCTTTACAACTCGTTTTCAGATGGCTGCTATGTCCTCTTTGGTGAAAACATTGAAGTGTATAATAATTTTATAAGCAATTGCCAGCACGAAGGGGTGTATCTATCCTGTGTGAAAAACGGATTATTTTATGGAAACAAGATCGCGGGGATATGCAGCGACGCTGGAAGACTCGATAATTGTGTAGACTGTAAAGTCTATGATAATTACTTCTTTTCTTACAATGGGGAATCATACGGGCAGTATAAAGGCGGTCAAGCCGGTTTGCAAATCGCTAACAGTGGGCGTTCAAAAGGATACGATGCGAGAAATAAACCCCAAAAAACAAATAATGTCGAGGTCTACCATAATGTATTCGCTGATCCAGGACGGCAGGCTATCTGGCTGCATAATTATGACGGTAACGTGTACGTGCATGATAATACCTTCGTCAATGCTGATGTCCTTGAAACGATGGGAATTCCAGTAGGCGACATTTCTTTTGATAATCCCCCGACGGTTGAAATGTCAGAGAAAGTATTCTCCTCCATCTTTGACATTTTAGGTGTGGAATTCACGGAATCAGGAAGGACCGGGCAGGTTGCAGATGATTTCCCTTTGCAGGTAGTGGAAAAAGAAAGCGGTATAATAGCCGGAGGCGTGAAAATCATTGGATTCAAGGACAAGATAGTTCTCGATAACGTTTCTTACATTCCTGGGAAAGACGCGATTCTGATACAATCAAAAGTCATCAGGAACCCTAATTTGAATATCGGAGCGGTAATAAACGACTTCAATAAAGATATATCAATAGATCTCAACAATGGAACCGCATACGCAACGATGAACGTTGAAACCACATGGTACACGGTCAAAAGGGATTCAGTAACTGGGAAAAATAAAAAAGGCAAGATAAAAACAACTGAAGCTACATTTGAAGATTCATACACCCCTGCTCCAGAGATCCTTGAGCGTGATAACACATGCAAAGCGCTGGTAAATGTATATAGTGACACTAAAAACCCCATATCTAAGCTAAAAGTGAATCACGCTAACACAACTCAACGGATTGAAGTGTTCTACAATGGGAATTCAACCGCGTGTACGTTTTTAATAGGCGAAAGGCTCACAGACAAGGCAGGAATTCAATATACTCATTTTTCGAGATGTGAGATGTGGAGTGGGTCCATTCCACATATGGGAGATGAAATCCTCTTGATCGGGAAGTTTGACCCATCTAAACTCTCAATAAAATGTTATACACCGTATGAGTCGTTCGATGTCGAAAAAATAGAAGTAAAATATCACAAAACAAAGGAAGTAAATTATAATATGTTACTTCTTAAGTGGATTATTCAGATAATCATGGGGATGTATGCCGGGTACAAAATCATGGATATCGCAATCAATTAATTTTTTTCTTCTTTTTTCCTTGTTGAATATATAAACTCAACAAGGTTTATATGGAGGGAGTGCATATTAATTTACTATGTCACTCAAAATGAAAATGCTGGGGGTAGGCGCTTCGCTTACCGTCTCGATTGGAACTGCAATGGCTGGTAGGAACTACACCTCTTACATGCCTGACACTGACAACGGTAATAAAATATTAAGCGAGTTACCATATGTTGACAAAATCATGGATTTCATAGATGTGATCTACGCGCTCGTCCCGTGGGTAGCGATAGCGGTACTTGGTTACCTGGCACTCCAATATTATACAGGGGGGTGGGATTCAGTCGAAAACGAGATCCGGACTAGGAAGAAGTTTTTTGCAATTCTGATAGTCATGCTTGGGCTCAAAGTGGGAACAGCTCTGGTTGCCCTAATCACGAACTGGTAAGGGAATCTCATGAAATCCTTACTAGTTATATTTTTCATTATTCTCGTTCTTCCAGGTTTGGCACAAGCGACTGATGGGGAAAAGTTGAAAATCATCCCATCCACGATTAATTCATCAAAGGCCCCATTGGATCTAAACGCAACTAAGGAAGTTAACCCGATAACAAACCCTGCTATCAGAATTAACCAGACCTCGGAAAGGTACCAGTACACCCCACAGCCTGGCGTTTTGAGAGAAGACGATATGCACCAGCCTAAAATTTCAATGGGTGCTCAGATGATCAAAGAGGGCCTGGAGAGCACTATAGTAGGCAATATTAATACCCTGTTTGCAGGCGCTGCCGGTCTACAGCTTGGGGATGTAAACAGTACTGGAAGGGATGCATCAGAAATTGCAATATTCGCAGTAGCGGCACATACCACAGACCCAACCAGGGACCCTGCTATGATGGATCGTATCAACACGATGCGGGATATTTACATCAAAGCCATTCTTCTATTCGGCGGACTGTTGGTTTTGTTTCTCCTCTATCAGACAGTAGACCCTAGTGAATCGGCAAAACTCCTGGAAGATTTCACCGGAACTTACGGTTATGTTGCGGTTGGCGATATGGCAAGATACTATGCTTATACCTGCTTCTGGTTGCTATTCGGAGTTGCGATATTCTTTGGTTCGCTGAAAGCGAACAATTACCTTGTTGAAAATCAAATGCTATCTGTCCTCAACCAGGTGGCGTTTTCGAGCGACAGTATCGGGCTATACATAACTTTCGGGATATTGTGGCTCGTTTCCCTTCTATTCTTTGCATTACGGCTCGTGGTAATTGTAATTAGTGCTCACGTTTGGTATCTATATGGGCTCGGGTTTGGGTTCAAGAAAACAAGATGGGCGGCTCTACTTATTACGACTTATGAAACTGTGTTTATTTTCTCTCAGTTTTTCATCGTCTGGATTAGCTGCACGGTAGTAAGTTACACAACATCTCAAGAACTTGCCTGGTATAGTGTTTCGTTCGTTTACCTTGGCCTATTCTTGACTATCGTCCTCTCTGAAATTCTGTTTGTGACATGGCCTGTTTTCTGGAAGCTTTTGTCACCAAGAACGCTAACAACCGCAATTAGACTCGCGAGGTATATTTGATGGCTGATAATACACCAAATTCCCTGATCAAAATTGATACTCCTGTTACCGCTCGGTATGGAAAAAAACAGATTGGAATCTTTGTTTTTGCTGGAACTACTATAGTATTCCTGCTAGACCTGATTAGCAGGAATCCACACAACAATCCGCTTGTTATCGGGTGCATAACAGCAGCGTTCGCGATAGCAGGAACGGTTTACAAATGCGCGAGATCTAAAAACGCAATATATGACACTGAATTAAAAACGATGTTCAAAGCTAAGAACCTTGTAAAGAAAAACGAAATATATAAATATGACCCTAAAAACTCAGATCATAAGAAAACAGCATGGACCGGATTAGAAGGGGTGGACACTGAAGGGCATTTTAAATTTAGAAAAACGAAGGTGTATGAAAATAATTACTGTAGTCATGGGATAATTTGGTGTGTAACTCCTTCGGATTCCAATGATAGAGATTCATATTACAAAGGTATGGAATCTCTGTATAAATCAATCCCTGAAAGGTGCCTGCACAAAACGATAACTGCCCAGTCAAAACACCTTGCGAATATTAGCGCGGTCTATGAAGAAAAACTGAAAAATCCAAACTTGCCTCTAATTGTTAGGAATGGTTTTAGAGCTAAGAAAATGTTCTTCGATGAGATTAAAAATAGAGTCGGATGGATGCATGTAATCTTTTTAGGTATTGAATATATCCCAGACGATAAAGAAGCAAATGATAGATGTGACGAAGTAAGGGATAGATACGGAAAAGCACTCAGTATTCACGGTATTTCAGTAACTCCGGTGCTCGATCCAACAGAATACGGTATTATCTGCGCACAACTTGGAAGAATGGAGAACTTAGAGGGGATGATTTAAATGAAGTTTACAGGATACCTGGCAAAAAATAAGTTAACTGGTGGAGTAGTAAATACAATATTTAAGGTAAAGCAGGAAAAGAAGTTTAAAAAAGAAGATGAAACGAAGCACAAAAATGAGAAGATGCTGAAGGATGTAATTGATACCGCGCTTCCAGTTTCTTTCAAACCTTCAAAGGATGGGTTGTGGCTTGAAACTAATGATACTTTTATACAGTGTATGGTAATAGGCAGGATCAGCCCGAAGTATGGAGATAGGCAGGACTATCCTACAGAACTTGACCCCGGCTTTATGGATGAAATTTTTGAGATTGCAACAACTCCAGAAACCTGTATAGAGCTATGTCAGATCGTTTACCCTCTCAACCCTCTACACGAAAACGAAGCCCTCGAAACTGCCAGGAGAAATATACAGATAGCAAATGTAATACAGGAAAATAATGACAAGTTCCTGCGCCAACACGACGCTATTAATGATTTTGCAGCCGAAGGAATCCACGAATACCAAAGACAGCTCTATCACGGAAGTACAAAACTGTTTCACCATGTCTTACTCGTGGCGGTGCAGGGGCTAACCAAAAAAGCAGTCAGAAGGACTATTAAAAACATAGAGGACGTTTGTAATAGAAAAATAATCCAGCATGAAATACCACAGCGCGGAATGGCGGAAACATTCCGGTCTATGCAGCCAACTCCTTATGTTTGGGATTACTTGTTTAAGAAGTCGGTTACTGCTGAACTATGTGCCAAAACTTCACTCCTGAGAAGTCCCGAACCTAAGATAGCAACAAAGGGCCGGATGCTCGGAATGAATACCAGGACGGGAAACCCGATTTATTATGATTTTGAAGACCCTAATACAACTAATTCAAATGCAATAATCATAGCTCCTTCTGGATCTGGAAAGTCTGTCGAGCTCCTGAAAGACGATATTAGGGCTTTTCTTGATGGTGATAATGTAATCCATATAGTACCTAAAAAGGATGGAAAAACCGATCACCTGAGAGTATGTAAAGCTCTTAACGGACAGCTCTGGAAGGTGGGGTTTGGCGGTCAAAATCCAAATATGTTCCAAGTATTCTTCGATCCTTCTGTAATGGATGATTCACAAGAAGGTTATCAGGCGGCGTATCTAGCCCACTTTACAATGCTATTGGAATGTATAGGGCTTTTAATTGGGAGTGGATATTCAGACCAGCAAAAAAACTGGCTTACCCAGGCTCTCAGTGAATTATACGACGAGTTCCATGTAATTGATGATAAGGGGGCTATCGTAATGGATAACGTTTCTAAGTGGAGTGAGGGGTATTTCTGGCCCAATTTCACAGACCTTAGAAACAAACTCGAAGGCTGGCTTAATGACGATAAACATAAGAAAATGTCGGGTCCCATCGAAGCTCTGTATAACAATACTGCAATGCTGACACCTAACGGGCCTCTTGGATATCTTGTGAATAACAATGCTCTCGATCTGAGCAACCAGTTTATCATGGCTGACCTTTCAGCCCTTACAAGTGTTCCTAACGTGCAGGAAGCCCTCACAATGATGATAATGTCAGTTGTATATACTAAACTGGCAAATGCTAAACCGGGAGCTCCTATTAAGCGTACACTTCTTACCCTCGACGAAGGCGCAGACCTTGTTAAAAATCCCACTATGGAAGGTAGTATCGAGAAGTTCTTTAGGCAGGGTAGAGCGTGGGGAATGTACACAAAGGTAGTTTCTCAGGACCTAGCAGGCTTTCCTAGAACAATGCTTGACATGCTGAAAGCAAATACGGCTTATATCCTGCTTCTTGGAAACTGGAGGCCTGACAATGTAGGACCCATTCAAAAAGAATTCTTGCTTAATGAGAATGATGTAAGCACTCTAATTACTCCGGGGAAAGGGTACGGACTTATAATCCTCTATGGTCACAAGATCCCCTATTATAACGCTCTTGATGACTTCGAGAACGCTGCGATACTAAACAAAGGCCCTCTAGCTAAAGAGATGAATAAGATGATTTACGGGCAAGAAATTGACCAAATCGAAGAAGAAAACGAGCCGATGCGTGGTGGAATCATGCTCAATCCTATGGTGTCTGAGGTAGTCCACGATCTCAAAGTATCCTGCAAGACCTGGTATAACACGGAGTTGAAAATTCAGGATTACCCTAATGGATACGAGAAAGAAACAGAAAGAAACCCATATACCGGGCTTAATACGGTAGTGTTTTACAAGAAATCGCTATTAGGCGAAGACGGTAAAATAAAAGGACAGACTACAGAGCATTACTTTATGAACGCTTTGCTTGCCGGGGAATGTTGGCTCGATGGTGCGGAATCCGTAACAGTTGACGACAATTACGGGCAGGATCAGAAACCCGATGGAATTGCAGTTTTCCCTCTTCCAAATGGCAAAAAATTCAAACTTGCCTGGGAATACGAGACAAAGGAATGCAAGCACAGCGTGAAGGACTTGCAAAATAAACGTGATGCTCTGGAATTAATGACTGATGCGTCCGGCGCGTCGTGCTTTGATCGAGTAATCTTCATAGCTAAAAAGGATTATGTCCCACACCTCACGGCTGCGCTCGGTGACGATTACGTGCTAACTCGCGGTGCAGCAGTTTCCAAATTCATTGAATCCATAAAAGCACAGAATTCGCCTGCTCTCATACCTCAGCTTGAAGAAATGGCCATCGAGGCGGTCTGAATGTTTCCGGTACTGTCCCAGACTATAATAAGTCTGTTCCAGACGGCCGGACATAATAGTCCAGCCTTATCTATGGACCCTTGTGGGTACCATTTTGCCGGGTGCTCAGACCCGGCGGTTCCTTCGGTTGCTTCTGTGAAATCTTTCGATAGTGTGAGCGAAAACACAGTTAGGTTTATAAATCCGTCAAGCCTTTTTAATAATATGCAAGAAGACGAAAACGGAAGCGGTGAATATCATTCTCTAAACTCTAATATCTGGAAACTATTAGAGATTAATAGAAAAAGCGATAGCAGAGGAAGAATTCACGTAAATGAAATAAACTTCGGAAAAGATATAAGGGTTTTTGTTTCAGATGTAAATCAAGAGCTAGAAACTTGCCAACACTATGTTTTATTGCCTCAATCCATTTACACAGAAGTAAGAAAATCGAGAATAAAAGAACAAGTCGGGGAGCCTCTGAAAGTTCAATCAAGCGGTGATGTCTGGATGGGGGCAGGGCATAAAAATAAATTTGTAAAAGTCTTTGTGAGGATTGATAAAGAATGTTTGAAACAGTAACGACAGCAGCTAAATTAAAAGCTCTCATAGCTGCCTTTTCTCTTCTTATTTTGGGCGGGATCCTTTACGAGCTAACAGGGGAGCATGGAGTACAAAGTACACATGAAATAATCCCCGGAAAACCCGAATATCCTTTCACTGAAGATATTCAGCACAGGGCTGATCTCGTAGAAAATGCAGTAATGGAAGCAGTTAATCAGCAGGGAAAACAGAGTCCGATTGCGTATAAACAATTATGCGAAAGCTCGATGACTACAATCAGAAGCGAGAACCTTGATACGGAATACAACTATAATACCCTGGATGCTTCACAAAAAGAATTAATTCAGAGTTACAGAGTTTACCTACAGGAAGCGGCGGATGTAGTGGTCACATGCCACACTGGAGAGACTCCAGATTTAACAAAAATGGAAGCTGCAAAAGCAGCTTTAAACTAATTTTACCTTTTTTTCTCTTTTTCTCTTTTCAATTCGTGGGTAAAGATTTTACCTAAGCTTTATATACAATGGATACATAGATACTTGTATACCACATATAAAGGAGGACATAATTCGTGATTCCACAAGGTAAATATGTTAAATCAAATGTTACACCAGAATCAAACAAGGTTCTGAAGATTCTCGCAGCCGAGCAGGGAAAATACATATATGAAATAATTGACGAAGTTCTGAGGGAAAAATTCCCGTCCTACTTTCGCGGCTATTGAGAAAACGAAACGTGATTAACTAAAAATTTTACAATTAATTAAAAATAAATTAATTATCAGATAATATAAAATCAACTAAAATTGATTTGGAAAAATATAATTGAATATTCTAAAAACTATAAGAACAAATGAAAACAGTAACGGGAAACCATGTTAATATTAACAACCCATTATTAATATTAACACGGCTCAAGTAAACTTAAGAAAAGTATTTTCTCCACGACACAAGGAGTAATTGCTTTTCTCGCATAAATACCTTTTCCCGTTATTGTTAACCGCAACAGCCTAAAAACATATATACAGAGGTTAACAGAATGAAAACCCATGTACACAAATTTTCATCACACCAGGCACAGTTGAACGACTTTGACAGCTCTTCGAACTTTCTAACCATTCCAGATACCTTGATCTCTTACACGAGAGATACCGTTTTTTCAACCTGGCAGGTTATAGAGCTGCAGCTCTCCCAGGTGGACCCAGTGAAAGATCCGGATGTATACCAGGCTCTTGACTGCAGGGCTAATGCTCTTTTTAATTCGTGGCTGGCTTTCAGGAAGGCTTAAGATGTCCTCCACCGACAAACGGGATAAAGTAGACGAAATCAAGGAACGGCTTGATATTGTCGACGTAATACGAAAAACCGTTAATTTACATCACATAGGCGGGAACGCTTACGCGGGAACGGTTGGAACTACCGGGCATAGTGGGGAAAGCTTAAAAGTTGACGGGCATGGGCAGATATGGAAAGACTTTAAAAACGGGAAAGGCGGGGACGTTTTCGACTGGATAGGATACGTCAACGGGTTTGATGCAAGGGGGGCAGACTTCCCGGAAGTCCTGCGGATAGCTGCGGGTCTGGCAGGGGTCGAAATCGAGGAAATGACAGAAGATGAGAGAAGGTCAGCAAAGGAAAAGGCTGATATTCAAACCCTCTTTACTGCAACGGTAGAAATTTACCATAATAACCTGAAAGCGAAGCCTGAACTTTACGATTATATAAAAGACAAGTGGGGAATCACTAAAGAGACAGTTGATAAACTGAAAATTGGATATGCAACCATTAACAGAGATCTGAAAGAGCTGTCCGGGGAAACTCTCAATAAATCAGGTCTGATTTATGTTAACGATGGGAAGCCAGGTGGGGAAGTCTTCAAGGGTAGGATAATATTCCCTTACTGGAAAAATGGAAAAGTTGTGTATCTGATCGGCAGGGAAACCGAAGAAACACCGGAAGCAGAACGCGAAAAGGGGATGAAATACAAAAAGCTGTTAGTCCACAAGGAAGGGCGGGAATATATAAGCCCGTCAGTACAGAATTCTTATTTTTACGGCGAAGACAGCTTAAGAGGCTCCGATTATTGCATTATTACGGAAGGTGTGGCCGATTGCATTTCAATGCTGCAGGCGGGCGTTCCTTGCATTTCTCCTGTTACAGTACAATTTCGGGAAAAAGATAACCCGAAGTTAATAAGCCTTACAAAAGGGCTTACACGGGTTTACATCTGCAATGATAATGAGGGCAATAAGGCAGGCCTTAAAGGTGCATTAAGTACAGCTGAAGCACTCGAAAAGGAAGGAATTGAAACCAGGCTCATTATCTTGCCTAAACCCGAAGACATTGATAAAATAGATATCGCAGATTACATGAAGGAGCACAGCGGGGACGATTTTAAAGAGCTAATTGATTCAAGTATAAGGCTATGGGACTTTAAACTTAACCAAGTTGAAATAAAACCAAGTTCAACCAGCTTAGAAAGGCTTAGAGCTTTTAAGATATTCATTTCAAACGATCTTCATTTAATGAAGGCGGATGAATGGCAGGTCTTTGTAAACAATGAGGTATTCAAAAAATTCAGGCTTACTAAAAACGATATCAAAAAACCGATTGAGGAAGCCACAAAAGAACGTATTGGTAAAAAAACAGCTGCAAGCGAGCAAGAGCAAGAACCAGCGGGCGGAGGGGAAGAAGAAGACAGATTAAAAACATATCCGGAAGAAATCAGAGAACTAGCTTATCAAATACTGAAAGAAGGAGATGTTTTTAATTTCATCATTGAAACATGGAATTTAAGACACGTTGGCGACAGAAACATAGGTGAAAATTGTCTATGTGCGGTTGCTTCAACTTACATACTAAATACAAGAGGTTTACACGTTAAACCAAGCGGGGAAAGCGGAAAAGGTAAAAGTGATGCAATAGAAACCGTGCTTACACTACTACCCGAGCATAAATATATTAGTGGTAGTATGTCGAGTAAATCGCTTTATTATCATCCTAATTTGAAAAGCGGGACTATTATATACTCAGATGATGCAAATTTTACAGGTGACACAGTAGCGACATTAAAGCAAAGCACTTCCAATTTTCAGAAATCCTGCAAACACCGAACAGTTGTTAACCAAGAATATGCTGAATATTCCATCCCAGAAAGATGCTCATTTTGGTTTTCAACAGTTGACGGGATACCAGACGAGCAACTGGCAAACCGATTCTTAAACGCGGACGTTGACGGAAGCAGGGAGCAAGATAAGAAAGTTTACAACCACATCAAGGAAAGCGAGCTTAACCTTAATCTTCCAGTTGACGATGATGTACTCATTTGTAGGTGTATTTTTGATATACTCGATGAAGAGAGATATTTAATTAAAATTCCATACATTAACGCAATCGAGTGGACTAATATAGAAAATAGGCGCAATTTTCCAAAGTTCCTTGATATACTCAGATCGGTTACTTTTTTTAATATAAGGCAGCGCGAAAACATAAACGGTTACTATCTTTCAGATATCGAAGATTTTGATAAAGCATTGGATATCTACAAAGGTACGTCTAAAAACAATGCTACAAATCTCACCGATTTAGAAATTAAAGTTTTGAAATATATCGAGAGTAATAAGCAGGTTACTCTAAAGAATTTAATGGGTTACCTGGAGGTATCAAGAACGCGGGTAATCCACATTCTACACGGGAAAGACGGCAAAGGAGGCATGCTTGCGAAGGTCCAACAGTTGAATAAAATAGACCAGAGCCAGACGGACGACAACAAAACAACAACGCGAGAAAACCTGTATGAATACAATGGTCCTAAACTAGGGTTTGATATATACGACACGGTTGCAAAGATCGACCACGAAAAGGCAAAGGAAGAGAGAGAAGAGTTTATAAAAAAGCTATCGGGGGAAAGTGTAACCACTGTAACCCAGTGTAACCCAAGTGTAACCCTCGGCAGGGTTATACTGAAAACGAGTACGATTGACAGAATAAATAATAGTGTAACCCTAAAAAGAAAGAATATAATACAGGGCAACTGTGATACTATGATTACCGAAGGCATTGAGGCAAAAGAAAAGAATGTAAAAAATGAATTTGTCTCTCATACTGGAAAAGGGGGTTACAGGGTTACAGATGAAGACAAAACTAGTTTACCGAATGTGATTAACGAGTGTAACCCTGATACAAGCAGCGGGGTTACAGTGGGTTACATGGGTGACAGTAAAGACGCCCCGGCTATATCGGAGCTTATGCGAAGTGCATTAATTAAATTCGCTAGGGAAGAATACAACGGGATTGTATCAGATATTGACGAGTTTATAAGAATGTTTAATAAGAAAGTCCCTGAATATCAAAAAGCGTTAGGTAGGGACGCAATAGGGTATAACGCTAACAAACTGCATATGAGGGGGTGGAAGTAATGGTCTTCCTCCAGTTGCCCCCACCATTTGTGAATATTTTCTCAATTTCAGAACCATGTCTCAAAGATTGTCTTGTTATTCCTATAGGCTATATGAATAATTTTAAATGCCTCGATGACATCCCAGCGGGGTATCTTGACAAGATGAGAAAGGAGTATTTGGAACATAAGCCTGCAGGAAGGGTTAATTATGTCAGTTCAGCAAATGAGAAAGGACATTTACTTTTTTAGATACTCCCAAAACTCCCGATTACCTTTTTAGATACTAAAAAAACTAAAAAATAACTGAATATCCATTAAAAAGAATGTATAGTTTTATGTCCGAAATTGTCCGGTTTTTGTTGCGTTTTAGTTTCGATTGAAAGAGCATAAAATCAGATGTGGTAAAGACAAACCAACTGTTTATTTTGTTTCGAATACCGGACCGGTTTTTGTCGGGTTTTGTCGAGTTATAGAGCTTTTATAATATCAAAAACATATTAAAGAATATGAAATTAATAGACCTTGAAACTGATAAATTACTCCTGGATTTTGTAAAATGGAATGCAGACCAGGACAAGGACTTTATCCGGATCTTGCAGGAATGCCAGGCAGAACAAGACACTTTTTTGAATCCTATGTTTGAGCAGCTGGCAGCAGAACGCAGGCGCTTTTTGATTCTATTGATCTGAATTTAGAAGAGTTTATGCGGACTTTTTCAGACATGGCACAGGATAACGATTTTGAACAACCCGCCCTGGTAAAAACTTAAAAAAACTTTAAATTAAAAAATACTATGCTCATTTTCTCCAATGGTTCACTAGATAGCGATTTGCTTAAAAAATGTATGGTGAAAATGTTGGGATTCATTGGGGTAATGGCAGGGACCCGGGAATATCTCAATTGTGTTAAAATGGGTATGTCCAGGAGCTGTCAAAATAACACATAAAGGACAATTCATTTTTTCCTATTATACGCGGTCCTGCACTTTGGAGAGCAATATTCATTTTTAGGATTCTTAGCTTTGAAAGGCTGCAAACAGTTTTTACAGGTCTTTTCTATGGTTGCCTCTTTCTCTTTCCAATGGTTTTTATCTTCCTGGCTGGCTTCAGGCTTAACCTCAGGCTCAACATCAGGACTTTCCTTTATGGCCGGGCTGTCTTCCTGAAACTTCCTATTTTCTTCCTGATTACTTCCTGTTTCTTCCTGCAGTACAAGAGCTTCAAATGCTGCTATTGTTGCCTTCGTGGGGCTCTCATACCCGAGGCTTCCTATTTGCTTCCAGAGGCTTCCAGGTATCCAGACATTTATTTTTTGCTTTTCTTCTGTGGTCATAGGAAGAAGTTAGGAAGCAAAATATTAAGACGTTTCCTAAAAGCTTCCTGAATTCCTGGAACTTCCTGATTGCTTCCTAAATGGGAAATGTTTGGAAGCTTTTAGGAAGCTTATTTTTATAAGACTCTCTTTTATAAGGCTATGATAATATCATTCTTTTTTTCTGTTTGGGTGTACCCTGATCGAAGGGAAAAATAGCATAGTCTAAAAATCAATTCTACTGATGGCGTTTTTTAAAATCATGTCTATAGTCTTTGGAATGACTTGTGAACAAAACACATAGCAGCTTTTAACCGATAGCGTTTATTTTACTCGAGTAAACAAAATTAGAGAAAAAGGCCTGTTTAATTTGTCATTTTTGCGCTTTCTTGTTTCCACAGGAAACACAGGTAAATTTCAGATTGATATATAAGCAAGTGTTACGAGTTATTTAATTTTTCATACTAATTTTGTAAAAAATGGATTTAATTTTTGATGTGTAACTGTAGGTAGAATTTAGAGGATTTTCTAAGGGTACGTTTCCTATGTATCCGGTGGAACTCTTGAAAACTCACTTATTCCTATAGTATGCATGTTTGAAGATAATTTTAAATACTTGTCTTGTTATAGTATGATTATAGTAGAGCTATAACGAAATATAGGAGATTTTGAAACATGGCAAAAGTGAACGTATACGAAGACGGAAGAGTAATAGCGAGAGTAGAGTATAATTCGAACCTTGACTTCTGGAACGGTTCAAACTGGACTTGTGGAAGTACGGGCAGGCATCTAGGGCTTACCAGGCTTAGAAAATCCGGTCAATATGTACTCATACATGGGACACAATGGCAGGGAGAGCAGGACAGCGCGGAAATAGTCACAGAGGAAGAGGCTTATCAGGCGATTGTCTCAAGTGGGAATACAGAGCTTCTGGAAAAGTTCCCGGACCTCCTGAAATTCGAGGAAGATTTGGATACTGATGAGGACCTGGACGAGAGCAAGACAACTATACAAATATCGAAGGCTCTTCAAAAACAGCTTACTGATATGAAGAATTCACCGGATGAAACTTACCAGGCGGTACTCGAAAGACTTGTGATTACATAATTTAAGGAGTTGAAGATAATGACAGAATATGATGGATTAAACACTGATGATGAAATAATTGACGCCCTTTTTGACATCGCAGAAAAAGATAACACGACCTTTGAACAGGTTTGGCGAGATGGATACACTGAAAAACACAATGCTGAAGAAGTTACTGAACTCGTAAAACTCCACATACTGAAAAATGTAAAAACAGAAGACCTGGAAGAATATTACAATTGGGGATGCTGTGAAAAAATTTGGATTATAGAGAAGGGAAAGACCTGATATACAAACTAAAAAAAGACATTGGAGAGTGACTGTAAAGGAGGAATAAACAATAAAATTAGCAATACAAAAGGAAAAATGTGATACTGATTTATTACATTTTGCTATGCACCGTTATGGACTTTACAAAAAACTAAATCTTGTAAAGTATCGAAATAATTGGGAATATAATGGGATTAAAAGATATGAAGGAGAACGCAGTGCGTTTTTAGCTAAATATTATTCTGACCGAACAGAAGATGTAATTCCTTACGGAGATAAAAACGGACTGATTTTCGATGAAGATTCAAAAAATATAAGCGAATGGATAAAATGCAACGATCCACTTTGGATTAAAGCAATTGAACAGTTCCCTTATTTTGGAATGAAAATTGTAGAAATTCCTGATGATGTAGATTGGGAACTTGTGAGAGAATACAATTATTATGATGAGAGGTATGAAGAACGCATTGAAGAAAAGCATAGGACATGGGATTAATTCATTTCTTTTTTTTTTTCCTTTTTGTATTCTATTTACTGCTTTCGTTTTTCTCTTTTTCCCCCCTGGCTTCCCTTCGGATCCGCGGGGACATGCAGGAAAATACTATCCCTTTTGTGTTAAAATATAAGGTGTGCTGCTGTCAGGCATTGCATGATATCGGGAGTTTTGGGAGTATATAAAATAGCGCCGGGTGAATGCAGTCCAATTACATGTTAAATTTACTTGATTTACTCTTCTATTTGTTTCCTCAGAAATGATACAGAGGCTTAAGGAGAGCTTGCCCTTTACGAGAAATCAGGCTATTCCTATATAATCCATCACACACTGCTTAAAACCCTCTCTAAACGGCTTAGAATCGTTCAGGCTCCTGTTATCGTTTTTCATTTTTCTAAGTAAAGTTTATATACTTTACTTGTGTATATAGTAGTAGAGGAGCATGAGACAAATGAGATTCAAAAATGCAACCACAGCAATTGATCAGGAACTTGGCCGTATCGCAGGCGTGCAGCATCGCGCCTGGGGAATCAGCAACGCTGAAGAAAGAAGAAAAAGCGATTTTCGAAAGGCCTTCTATGAAGCCTTTGAAAAATATACAGCTGGGTATATGGAATTCATTAAAGGGCTTGTAAAAACATGTTCGAGTTGTAAAAATGAAACTATCATTCCTAAAAATGTTTTCAGGAATGATAAGGGGCTTGTGGTTGTTTGGAAATGTCAGACCTGTGGGCGGATTATCCGAACATTTGAGCCAAAAGCTGAGCTTCTTGGAAACTTCAAGCGGGCTCTTGAAAAACATTAATTTTTTTTCTGTCTTTGTTTGCTCCTTGTGGATGGTGTAACTATGATAATCAGAGAACGAGACAAAAAGAAATTGAAAAAGAGCATCGAAGAGAACAAAGAACGTATATTGGACATCAAAATCGAGATTGATGTCCTCAAAAGTGAATTGGTCTGGCGTGTTGATAAATTAGACACGGATACCCGGCGGCTTGCCATGATGGAAGTAGACGATGACGAACATCACACACTCGCGAGATGTAAGCCGCGACACCGAAACGAAACGAAGCTAACTGCCTTTGTGAAAATAGGTTAAAGACGGTGTAAAGAATGTCTGGTGATTTTTTGATAAAGTATGTGAAAACACATAGACAGTATCTCATATTTGCGGTGCTGGCGTTCCTATGGGGTTACACACATTTTAGCGGTCTTGTGGCTACAGCTTGCCTTATAGGGCTCATTGCTTCAGCTGGGCTGTATGTTTTCCTGTGAGGCATGTATGAAGCGCAAAATAATTAAGGACGATTTGAATTATTCTGAAGAATTTAAGGCGGTTGTCCTGGCTGCCTTCCCTGGATCAGAGAGAATCAGGCGAATGCTGGATGAAAACGCTTTTTCTCTCGGGTATTCCCTTTCAGAGGGTGGGATAACATCAATAGATCCGGCTCTTGTGGTCTCCCTCCTGGAGGCAGGCCAGCAGGATAAATTATTAAGGGTTGCTCGTGATGCAGTGGAGAAAAGGAGATTATACGAGATGTGGCAAAACGAGGTTTACAAGAATGACTGATAGAGCACCTAACAGACCAGGCAAGGCTGAACAGTGGGCAACCCGGCAACGAAAAATAACTATACATCTACAACCCTCAGACCAGATATTTTTCAGGTTTGTCAATACCCGGGGAATCCCTGCAGGTGTTGGAGCTGTGAACGCTGGGAAGACCTGCACCGTGATCATAGGGCACAAGGAGATAGGAGGCCTGGAGAAGGTCCGGAGCTTCCGTGACCTTGAAGAATTCGCGGGCTCTTCTGTGGAGATCCTCCCGGCAGACCTGGTATTTTCTTCAGGGGTTGACAACATAGGAGCTCCTTTTTCTGTGGGAAAGGAGAACAAGGGAAAGGATGTTACTATCATAGTACATGTAGAAGAGCCGGAAGAAGAGAAAAACTAGTGTGAAAAACAAAGTTAAATTTTTTATACATTAAACTCCCTTTTTTATGGGGGGGTAAAATCAGTAAGTAAAGACTTTTCCTAAAATGAGAATAAAAAAGAGAAAATATGTTTTTTAAATTCTGCCTTCTTCTTCCATTTTCCTTAAAGCTCCGGTTAATCCAAAATAAAAATCCACTTTTCCACATTTTAAACAGTATCGGATACCGTTTTTGTTTACGCTCCAATCGTGGAAGTTTGAAAGGGGGATATAACAGGCTAACGGCTTTTTTTGTGCTCGGAGCTTCAAAACTTCTTTTTCGTCGCCCGGATACAGGAGAAAGTGGATTTTTTCAAGGGTTGGCTGTGTAGTTGGCATAATATAACCTTCTGTAAAAAGTAGATAAAAACGTTTTTGCAGCGGTCCACAAAACAAGTTTCCCGTTGTTGTGGGAGATCTTCGCGCTTTCCGGTGTAGGTGTCATGCTCAAAACCCCTTGATAGATGTTAATCTCTTTTGCATGCTCCGGAAATGTCTATCATTTAGAGGGGATTCTCGGGTGGTAAACAGGGATCTAAACAGGATCTTCTGTGTGATTTCAAGCTGTCTTTTGAGTTTTTGTACTTTGCTTGTGTTTCTTGATCGAACCATAGTATAACATCTCTCAATTTACTTGCTGAATATAAATACTCAACAAGGTTAATATACTTTTTGGATGTTATATAGTTTATGATCTCAAAATCAAAAATTAGAAAAATCATCCTTCTGATACTGCTGATCTGGTATTCCGTGGAGCTTGCGCAGGCAGGCGAACAAATTACATTAAGCCCCGACGGATCGCATTCTAATCAAAATCAGATCAATGAAGCTCTAAAGAAAGGGAATGTCTATCTTGGGCCAGGCGTCTATGAAATCACTGGACCCATATACGTTCAAAGAAACACTATTTTTTCCGGCGACTCTAACGCCAAAATTTTAGTTTCAAGCGATATTTCAAGCCCATGGTTCAGTCCCACAGTAGGAGTCGTAAACGTATTAGATCCATATAACATCCAAATCACTGGCTTCGAAATCGACGGAAACTGTCAAAATTTAAATCCCATTTGGGCGAATTCCCCTGGCCATGCACACGATCAAGAACAGTTAATTAAAATCGCTGGATCTTCAAGCAATTTTGGGAATAATATTTTAATTGCTAATATGAAACTGCATAACAGTTTTGGGGACGGGATTCAAGCTCGATTTATTGACGGGATAATATGCAGTGATAACACTATAATAAACACTCAGCACGAATGTATCTATTTTAAATTATGTAAAAATTGTAAAATGTTAAAAAATCAAATGGCTGTAATAACTTCAGATGGGGGCAGGTTTGACAACTGCTATAACGGGGAAGCTGAAGGGAATATTGTCTGGAAATATGACGGGGCTAACAACAACGGAGCGTATAAAGGAGGAGCTAACGGTTTTCAGGTGGGAGATGCTGGATCATCTAAAGGGTATGATGCCAGAACGAATCTAATCCATACTGAAAACATTGAGATTCACAATAATACTATCATAGATCCTGGGAGAGAATCTATTGTAGTTGACGCGGCGGGTCAACGCCCTTCCACTAATGTATATTTACATAATAATATTTTTGTTGATACTGAAGAAGTTAAAAGGATGGGTATTTCGGTAAGTGACGATATCTCGGTTAATAATCCACCTAGCATTGAGATGAGTGAGAAAGTTTTCTCCTCGATTTTTGATATTTTTTCAATGAATTTTTATACACAAGTTGGGGAGAACGATACTGTAATTTTACCTAACGGGGTGAAAGAGTCTCCAATAGAGACTACAGGAACGATTGAATTTTACGAGATGGGCAATTCTACTTACACCCTCATTTCAGTCCCGTTAGACGGGCTCTCAGAGGTTCAGTATGAAGTAAACGGTATAGAAGAAACTCATACTGTAATGATAGGAGAGTATACAAAAAACGGAGTATTGTTTACAGAGACAGACATATGGGATGGAGAATTACCTCATGAAGGCAATGCTTTAAAACTCTCAGGAAAAGTTGATCCTTCTGATATTAAAGTAAAATGTATCACTCCTAAAGGCGAGTTTGAACCAGACTTTAAAACAGCAACTGTGGAGTTCAAACCGCTGAAAATTCATCCTGCTGTAATACTCATATTCATTGCTATTCTAATTTTCATTATGTTTATCCGAACCTCTTTAAAACATATGCTTTGAATACACTTTTTTAAATCCGGCGTTTTCAGATAAGCCAAATGTATATATAGTGTGTAAACATTAAAGAGTATATCGAACTTTGTAAAGAGGATAAGTACTATGAATATGAAACATACTATATGCGCACTACTTGCCATCATGCTGGTGTTTATGATTACGGTTTCACCTGCACTTGGTGGAATAGTAGATGACGAAAAAAAGGAACTTACTATAGTAAAGGGGGACGATGTAGAAAAAGAAGATACATCGGGCGACGATAAAAAGGATACTAACTCAAATGAAGACGGCGTGACAGATAAGATCATTTCAGATAATAAAATTTTTGGTTATGATAGAAACAAAGATTATGACATCACCAAAGATATTAGTGTGCAAACTGCTATCGATTTGGCGTCGTCTTTGCCAACATGGAAATTGTTTGCAGCTATAGTCATGCTATTAGCTGTGTTAGTATTGATAACGTATGTAGTAGTCATCCAATGGAATGTATTCAAAGGAGGAAAAGCAGCCACAAATGAAAATCCTCAAAAAGCAGCCCAAGGGATCAAAGACTCAAAAATGATTAACAGGGCTTATACTGAAGAGTTTATAGAAGGCGCGTTATTCGTTTGTGGAATCGTGTTCTTCGTACTGTTGTTTTCGTGAGGGTAAAAAATGAAAAAGGCCATCACAACCCTCTCTCTTTTTCTTTTATTGATGTTGCCATTTTCTGTTATGGCAGAGGAAGGTAATATACAGGTTCTGGACAAATATGGCAATGACATCACAGATGAAAGTTTAGAAGAGAGCGAGGATGAAAACGAGGAAAGCGTTGCTGAAGATCCCTCGTTAGATCCTAAAAC
>ENA-UOOK01002957-UOOK01002957.1-fermentation-metagenome-genome-assembly--contig:-NODE-2957-length-20048-cov-3.213225_pt1 | contig 20048 bp, 17 predicted proteins | sample MGYA00245777_ERZ724023 | MGnify/ENA primary metagenome ERZ724023 (study PRJEB28704, sample SAMN03018312) | fermentation metagenome | biome: anthropogenic terrestrial biome; feature: soil; material...
CAGGATGACATACTATTCGTTTATCGTGGTGCGGACATCGCGTGATAATTCTGAGCCGCAGCGAAGAATCTTAAGATCCTTCGTCTTTGCCCCAGGATGACATTTGTAAAGCTACTGCTTAATCATAGGAAAAAGTTAAATATGCAAAACTCTCATTCATAATAATTGCTTAAATAAGGGACGAGGAGTACTATGAAAATTATTATCGGACTGGGCAATCCAGGCCGCCAATATAGCGGAACCAGACATAATGTAGGCTACCGGGTAGTGGAAGAACTGGCCCGGCGGCACGGGGTGGAAAAAGAAGAAAGCCGTTTTGATGCCATTTTGGGCCATCTTAGGATAGGCAGTGAGAAAGTTATTCTGGCCAAGCCCTTGACCTATATGAATTTGAGCGGCAAAACCGTGCAGCCCCTGGCCCGGTGGTATAAAATAGATTTGACCGACCTGATTGTGGTCTGTGATGATATGGATTTACAACCTGGCATTATAAGGCTGCGGCCTAAAGGAGGAACCGGGGGACACAAGGGCCTGGCCTCCATCACCGACCGCCTGGGAACCAAGGACTTTAGTCGCCTCCGGGTGGGAGTAGGACATCCTGCCCATGAAAACCAGGAAGTAGTCAACTGGGTCCTGGGTAAATTCAGCCCGGCCGAGGAAGAATTAATGCAATCGGCAGTTACCCAGGCCGCCGATGCCCTGGAGCTCTGGATAAAAGAAGGCATAGTTCCGGCCATGAATTCCTATAATTAAAAAAATATAAACCCGTGTAACCGAGCGACCGGCCCTGAGACCCGCTCCTAACGTCGGGGCCGTAGGGCCTGCTGCGGGGTAATGTAGCGTTCCCCGATTATTATCTATGTGAGAGTTTTGCATAATTAACTTTTTCCTATGATTAAGCAGAAACTTTGCGAATGTCATCCTGAGGCAAAGCCGAAGGATCTTAAGATTCTTCGCTAAGGCTCAGAATGACAAATGGGGTTTTGGGAATTATGCAAAACTCTCATGTAGTTGTTTTTTAGGATCTGTGTTAATCATAATTAATCAGTGTCCTTCAGTGTTGAATTTTCAATTTTTTTGAATGTATATTAACCCGCCTTTTCCGGGAACAATAACAGCAAAAGGTTGGAAGGGGCAGGTCAAGTGAAAATCTACTATGTCTGCGAATGCTGTCAACAAATATTCAACAGCACTGAAGTAGAAGGGCCGGATGGGGCCATAGAATTAAAAGGCACCTGTGAAGAGTGTGCTATGGAAATGGGGATAGATGATACACTCTCATCCTTGGGCCGGTATTACTATCATTAACAGCATTTAAAAACATATAATAACAATAATAAAGTGGGGGCTTTTTATAGAGCGTCCACCTTTGGTTGTGGGAGGCTTTATAAAAATTGAATCATAAATTATTTACCGAGATGGAAGAGTGTCTGGCTCGAAAGAAAAACCTGCAATTAACGGGACTGACCGGCAGTGCCCGGGCTTTTGTTATTAAAGAACTGCAGCAGCGTACCGGGCAAACCATGCTATGTCTGGTATCTTCCGAAGAGAAGGCCCATGATCTGGCTGCGGACCTGCTGGAATTTCAGGTGCGGCCGGATATGTTTCTGGCCCGTGATTTTATATTTATAAAAGAGAATATCTCCACCGTGGAGACAGAACGCATTGCCACCCTCAAGCGGCTGCTCTTTAACCCGGGTCAGGTCAAGGTTGTTATTGCCACTCCCGGCGGTCTGCTGCACCTGATGGCGACCCCGGCCGACTTCAAGGCCGGAATGCTAACCCTGAAAACAGATCAACAGATTGAAGTGGCGGAAATTCTAAACTGCCTCATCAAAACCGGTTATGAGCGGGTTGACACCGTCACCAGGCCGGGTGAAATCGCGGTCCGCGGCGGCATCATGGATATTTTCCCGGTAGGAGCCCAAGAACCTTGCCGGATTGATTTTTTCGGAGATCAGATCGATTCCATCCGCCGTTTTAATATTGACACCCAGAGGTCGGGCAGCAAGGAAAAACAATTGATCCTGACCCCGGCCGATGAACTCGCTTTTGCGGAGCCGGCAGCTACCCTCCTGGACTATTTGCCTCCCCGGGCCCACCTTTTTGTGGATGAACCGGGGGAATTTGAACGGCTGCTGGAAAAGGCGGGCAAAAGATACCGCACCTTTATCCGCGAAGCGCGCAATAAAGACACCCGGGTTAAAGAAATGGCCACGGTTGGAAACAGCCTCCGGGAAGATATGAGAAAAAGAACCGCCATCTATCATTCCTTTTTCCCGGGCAGTCTGACCGACGTAGCAGTAGGTATGTACCAGCATATTTCCCAGAAGGAAATGGAACCATTTCACCAGAATTATGAAACCTTGTGCAGCCGCCTCCAGGAATGGCTGAAGCGCGGCTATACCGTTCAATTGGCGGTGCCGGGAGGTGCGGCTTTAAAACAACTGCAGACGGAAATGAGCGATCATCATATAGTAGGAGTGGAATTCAGCGACGCCCGGCCCGGCAACGGCTTTATCAGCTCGACTCTGCAGCTGGCTTTAATCAGCGGGCAGGATATCGGGGGCAAGAGAGTCACCCGGACCAAGAAAAAGAAAACCGAGTCCCGTTTGTTAACCGAAGATCTCAAATTGGGCGATTATGTGGTCCATGAGAATTATGGTCTGGGTATCTACCACGGGGTGACCCAGGTAGAAACAGATGGAGTGACCCGGGAATATATTTTGCTGCAATATGCGGGTACCGACAAACTTTATCTGCCGGTTGAAAAGCTGGATGCCCTGCATCACTATACCGTATCCGAAGACAAGGAACCGCGCCTGAATAAACTGGGGGGCAGTGAATGGGAACGGACCCGCAAGAAAGTGGCCGAATCAATCGAGAAAATGGCCCAGGAGCTGCTTTTGCTCTATGCCACCCGGCAGAGTATCGAAGGTTATGCCTTCGCGCCGGATACTCCCTGGCAGCATCAATTTGAGAATGATTTTCCTTATCAGGAAACCCCCGACCAGCTTAAAGCCATAAAAGATGTTAAAAAAGATATGGAAAAAAGGCGCCCGATGGATCGCCTGATCTGCGGCGATGTCGGTTATGGCAAAACCGAAGTGGCCATGCGGGCAGCCTTTAAAGCGATCATGGATGGAAAACAGGTGGCTATTCTGGTTCCAACCACGGTACTGGCGGAACAGCATCTGGAGTCATTTAAAGCCCGGTTTGAAACTTATCCCACCACGGTAGAAGCCATAAGCCGTTTTAAAAGTTCGGCCCGGCAAAAGCACATCCTGGACGACCTGGAACGGGGCGCGCTGGATATTATCATCGGCACTCACCGGTTGCTGTCCCGGGATGTCAAATTCAAAGACCTGGGTTTACTGATAGTTGATGAAGAACACCGATTCGGAGTGGCCCAAAAGGAAAAAATAAAGAGTTTTAAAAGTACAGTGGATGTATTAAGCCTGTCCGCCACCCCCATACCTCGCAGCCTGCACATGTCACTGACCGGGCTGAGGGATTTGAGCGTGATCGAAACTCCTCCCCCGGAGCGCTACCCCATTACCACTTATGTCATGGAATTTAACCCTCAGATTATTCAGGAGGCGGTAATGAGCGAACTGGACCGGCAGGGACAAGTATTTTTCGTGCATAATCGCATTCAGGATATTTACCGTTTACAGGAGGAACTGCAAGAGTTGCTGCCCCAGGTCAGTATAGCCGTAGGGCACGGGCGCATGAAAGAAGATGAATTATCCCGGGTCATGATGGACTTCGTAAAGGGCAAGCATCAGGTCTTTCTGTGTACCACGATTATAGAATCAGGCCTGGATATGCCCAATGTTAATACTATTATCGTGGATGAGGCGGATAAAATGGGGCTGGCTCAGCTCTACCAGCTGCGCGGGCGGGTAGGACGATCCAACCGGCTGGCTTACGCTTATCTGACTTATCGCCCGGACAAGGTTATAACTGAAGATGCCACTAAAAGGCTAAATGCGGTGCGGGAGTTTAACGAACTGGGGGCAGGTATGAAAATTGCCCTGCGCGATCTGGAAATAAGGGGGGCCGGCAATATCCTGGGGGCGGAACAGCATGGCTATATTCAGGCCGTAGGGTTTGACCTTTATTGTCATCTGCTGGAACAGCAGACCGCCGTCTTAAGGGGCGAGGCCCCCAGCGAGCCGGTCAATACCCAGATGGATATTGATATGGACTATTATATCCCCGATCAGTACATTCCTGATGCCGGGACCAAGATGAGGATCTACCGCCGCCTTCTGCTGGCCCGGGAAAATGAAGAGATTGAAGCGATTAAGGCTGAATTGATAGACCGTTTCGGTATTCCGCCCCGGCCGGTGGAAAATTTCCTGCAGGTGGCCCAGCTTCGTCTGGAAGCCCGGAACAAAAATATTAAAGGGCTCCGGCGCCGCGGCAGCATCATAGAAATACAGACCACCGAAACTTTGCCGGTCAGTTTAAACCAGAAGATCGGGAAAATGAAGCTAAAAAGAGTCAACGATTACACCCTCAAGGTGCAGCTGGCCGACAAAGCCTCCCTGGAGGACTTACAGGCTGTGCTGGACCGAATATAACTGTTTACCCTAAGCCCGGTGCAGAGCATGGCGCGTAAAAACCCAGATGGTCCCTGTTATGAATAAGGGGGTTATTATCATCCTGAAGCCGGTTATTGTTCCTGAGGCAGGTTGTTGTCATCCTGAGGCAAAGCCGAAGGATCTTCCCGCTTCGCAAGGGAAAGATCCTTCACTACGTTCAGGATGACAACATAGCAATGACACGTAGGGGGGGGACATTCCTCGGGAAAGGTATGTCACCGCACCCCTATTCTTAAACCTTCTCTACGCAAATATACTTGTACATACCGTTTACCCCGATAGACTTTTTCAGTGGTCCCGGACGGTTTATGCCGTAAAATGGAGACCTGAGGGTCCGGAAGGCCGAGATGCAGGCCTGATTAAATTCGTGCTGCTCGCTGTCTTGAGAACCAAAATTAACATTCCAAATAAAAATTTTTGCGTAAATGGTAAAAAGTGAATAAAAGGGGATTTTGAGTTATATACTATCACTGAGAAATAAAAACAAAAATTCAATTCTATTAAAAAAAGGAGGGATAGTTGTAAAATGAAGGCAACAGGAATTGTTCGACGCATTGACGACCTGGGCCGGGTTGTTATTCCAAAAGAAATTCGCAGAACTTTACGCATTCGTGAGGGCGACCCTCTAGAAATTTTTGTAGACCGTGAAGGAGAAGTAATTTTAAAGAAATATTCCCCCATCGGAGAACTGGGGGATTTTGCTAAAGAATATGCCGACTCCCTGCATGAGACTATTGGCCATATATCCATGATTGCCGACCGGGACGTGATTATCGCCGTGGCCGGGGCCAATAAGCGGGAATTTTTAAGCAAACCCATTGGTAATGCAGTGGAGAGATCCATGGAGGAAAGAACCACACTGATTATGAACGACCTTCAGGCTGCCGATGACGAGGGTCATCATATCATCCAGCTTGACGACCGGGAGTACACCGTCAAAGCCCAGGTTATCGCCCCGATTATTACCCAGGGAGACCCCATCGGAGCGGTAATCATTGTCAGCAAGGAAGCCGGAGTAAAACTGGGCGATATGGAAGTAAAACTGGCGGAAACCGCGGCCGGTTTTCTGGCCAAGCAGATGGAGCAATAAACGGATTCAAAAAGCAGAACTGGAAGCGGTCTTATTAATGATAAGATCGCTTTTTTTCTGTGCGCGTCAGGGTGAACGCAGGTACGGAAAATGCGGCATATAGACGCCCGGCTGGTAACGAAGGGGATGACTATAGACGCGGATAACGCGGATTGGACGGATGGGCACGGATTTTTTTGACGCTGATTTACGCTGACTGACGTTGATAAGGATCGGGGGGATAGTGGACGAGGGGGACGATGGGGTTATCTGCGTCTATCGTCCCCCACCCACCAGTTGTGGTATAATAGACTTCGCGAAATTGGGGAGGGCAACCATGGAAAATAAACAGAACTTCCTCAGGGGAGCTATCGTATTAAGTGTGGCTGGCGCCATCAGCAAGATCCTGGGGGCCGTATATCGCATTCCCCTGGCCCGTCTCATCGGCGGGGAAGGAATGGGGCTCTACCAGATGGCTTACCCCATCTATACCACCATCCTGGCCCTGGCCACCGCCGGAGTGCCGGTGGCCATATCGGTGCTGGTTTCACGCAAAGAAACGGAAGGCTTGTCCGGCGACAGCCGCAAGATTTTCCGGGCCTCCCTGCTCTTGCTGCTGGTTTTCGGAATAATCCTGACCATTCTGGTCATGCAGTCCGCTCATTTTATTGCCAACAGCATCCTCCATGAGCCCCGGGCTTATTACCCCATCCTGGCAGTGGCCCCGGCGATTTTCTTTGCCGGGCTGATGTCAGTATTTCGTGGTTATTTTCAGGGCCATCAGTCCATGCTGCCCACGGCAGTTTCCCAGGTGGTGGAGCAGCTATTTCGGGTTACCGCCGTTCTCATCCTGGCTTTCATACTCTTCCCCCGGGGATTGGAATACTCGGCCGCTGGTGCTACGTTTGGCGCCGTAGTAGGCGGAGTAGCCGGGCTGGCCGTACTGGGGATCTATTATTACCGTTTTCGCAAGCAGGAAAAACAGTCCGGCAAGCCTCTGCTCACTTCCGGAGCCCGTTCCCTGGACCTGGGCAAGGAAATGGTACGACTGGCCATCCCGGTCTCCTTTGGGGCGGTGGTTTTGCCCCTGGTGCAGATGCTGGATGCCATTATTGTCCCCGGGCGGCTGATGGCCATCAACTATACCACCTCACAGGCGACCGCCCTTTACGGTCAACTTTCCGGGATGGCGGCGGTATTAATCAGCCTGCCCACCATCTTTACCATTTCCATTGCTACCAGCATGGTTCCGGCTATTGCCGAGGCCTTGGCCAAAAAAGATCGACAACTCCTGAACAGCAGACTCAATTACGGGTTCCGGGCCGGAATGATCATTTCCCTGCCCTGTGCGGCCGGACTGTACATTTTGGCCTTTCAGATCTGCGATCTCCTCTACGCCACCCCGGAGGCAGGCATTCCCCTGGAGCCCCTGGCTTTTTCCTGTATTGTTCTGGCCGCCTTTCAGCTCTCCTCCGCCGGGCTGCAGGGAATCGGGCGACCGGAAATTGCCATGCGCCACCTGATTATAACCGGGGTACTCAAGGTCATTTTCAACTATACGCTCACAGCGGTTCCCGCGCTGAACATTGAGGGGGCAGCCATCGGCACGGTGGTAGCATTCCTGGTCGGATCCCTTTTAAACATTATCTATCTGCAGCGCATCACCGGAGTTCACTATGAATACTTCCGGCTCTTCAAAATCACCCTGGTAACCCTGCTCATGGGCCTGGCGGTCAAACTATCCTACCAGGCCCTGGTGGGTGCGGACATACGCTCTCAGTTCGCCACCCTGATCGCCATTACCATCGGAGTAGGCGTCTACGGCGGCTTTATGGTGCTGCTCAAGGAACTGGATGTCAGCATGTTAAAACGCATACTGAAAGGCGTTTAATGTAATGTTACAGGGGGATGTTCTTGGACGTTCTTTCTGTAACACATAGGAGGTTATACTATGCAAGACAGAACCAGCTCCCTGGAGGAGTTGCTGCACATCATGGACAAGCTTTTAAGCCCGGAAGGTTGCCCCTGGGATCGGGAGCAGACCCATGCATCACTGGTGCGCTACCTGCTCGAGGAATCCTACGAAGTGATTGACGCCATTCAGCGGCAGGACCGGGACGGTCTCCGGGAGGAACTGGGGGATCTGCTCTTGCAGGTGGTTTTCCATGCCGCCCTGGCCGAGCGGGAGGGCTGGTTTGATTTTGGCGACGTGGCGCAGACGGTGAGCCGGAAAATGGTTGGCCGCCACCCCCACGTCTTTGGTTCTCTGCACCTGGAGAGCAGTGATGCAGTCATGGAAAACTGGGAGGATTTCAAGAAAAAAGAAGGCAAAAAACACCTCCTGGAAGGAATCCCGGCCATGCTTCCCGCCCTGATGCGGGCCGAGAAGATGCAAGAAAAGGCGTCCCGGGTGGGATTCGACTGGGACGGAATCGAAGGAGCCCTGGAAAAAATCAAGGAAGAGGCGGACGAACTGGCCCGCGCGCAAGGGGACGCGGAAGTGCGCGAGGAAACCGGAGACCTGTTTTTCGCGCTGGTAAACGTGGCCCGCTTCAAAGGGGTGGAATCCGAGCAGGCCCTGCAGGCCGCCAATGACAAATTTGCCCGCCGTTTTCGCTACATCGAAGAGCAGCTGGGCCTGCGCCAGCGCGACTTAAAAGAAGCCTCCTTGCAAGAAATGGACGACCTGTGGGAAGAAGCCAAAAGCCGGGGCTTGTAAAAAAAACGGGAGCAGGGGGACGTTTTTTTGTTGCCGTTATCCTCCTCGTTTTTCCTGGGTCTTTTGTAGTTGGCAAACAGGGCTCATTTTCACAAGAAAGCTGGTAGAAACGGCCCGGCATATGAAGTTTTTGCCGGGAAAAGAAGGATAATGCCAATAGATAGCGAATAGCCATTATATACCATGCAAAAGGAGGGATATATTCTTGAACAAAACGGAATTAATCGGACAAGTAGCCGCACAGACCGGCATGACCAAAAAGGATGCGGAAAAGGTTGTGAATGCTTTCTTCACTACTGTCGAAGAGGCATTGAAAGCCGGTGACAAGGTGCAGCTGGTAGGATTTGGAACTTTCGAAGTCCGGTCCCGGCAAGCCCGCAAAGGCAGAAACCCGCAGACCGGAGAAGAAATCAGCATTCCCGCTACCCGCATTCCTGCCTTTAAGGTCGGGAAGGCACTTAAAGACGCTGTAGATTAGAAAATGCGTCTTGATAAGTATCTGAAGGTTTCAAGGATTATTAAAAGGCGCACCATTGCCAAGGAATTTGCGGAAAACGAACGTGTCTTGATCAATGGCAGGACGGCCAAGCCTTCCAGTGAGGTGAAAAAAGGAGATATTATCACCCTGCAAATAGGGGATAGAAAGACAACTTTTGAAGTCCTTGATACCAGAGAAAATGTTAAAGCAGCGGAAGCTAAAAATCTATACCAAATCATTGAATAATCTACCGCCCTCGGGCGGTTTTATTTTTTTCTGGCAGCAGCCAGGGGAGGTGTCTCCAGATAGTTTCCTGACATAAAATCCCGAGGTAAATGCATATATCTTTCTACAGAACCCGGTTGCCCCGCAGGGCAGTTGTCCCTGCGTATGTACAAAAGGAGGCGAAAACGGTGTCTGAACACTCCTTGACGCTGGTGGACCGCAAGAAAATCCAGATGTCCGGAATCAAGCATGTCAACAACTTCGATGAAGATGAGGTCATTCTGGAAACGGGCTTGGGCTTCCTGCTCATTGCCGGTTCCGGCTTGCATGTAAGCATGCTCAACCTGGAAGAAGGCAAGGTGAACCTGGAGGGGCAGGTGAACAGTATCGAATACAAAGAACCAGGCGCAGATATCAAGAGCAAGGGCAAGAGCATTCTCAACCGTTTGCTTAAATAAGCTGGTTGCCGGTGCAGGCAACCGGTGATACCGGACGGGCGGCTACGGTTCAGCCGGATCGCCGGGGGAGCAAGGAGGAGATAACGATTGCCGGCGGTACTTAACCAGGTGGAAGCCTTTACCCTGACCCTGGTACTGGGGCTGGTCTCGGGGGCCCTTTTCCACTTTTATCAACAGGCCGTTCGCACCTCCCGGATCAAGGGATGGTCACTGTATGTGCTGGACTTCTTTTTATGGATAATTATGATTCTGCTGGTCTTTGCCGCCCTTTTGCTGATCAACCAGGGTGAAATGCGGGTATATGTCCTGGTGGCGCTCCTGGCAGGGGCCTTCCTTTACTACCAGTACCTTTCCCCCCGCCTGCAGGTCGTAGTGGAGCGGGCCGTAAGGCTGACCCTGAGACTGATAGCCTTACTGGCCGCGGTGGTAGTCCGGCCCGGCCGGTGGCTGGCCGGGGTTATTGCCAGCCGATTTAAAAGACCTCCTCCGCCCGGTGAAGATGAAGATGAACAGGGATAAAGAGAATTTCTTGTCCGGTGGGCAGGAATTTGCTGAGCGCTTCCCGAAGAGGATAACTTACTTGATTTGTCCACAGGTTGTGGAAATATTGTGGATAAGAGTGTTGGAAAAATGCAGATAGAAATCCGGGGAGTAGAAAAACTCAGTTTTCGGGAGAGACAAGTTGTGACCATGAAAGAAACGGGCCGCAGCAATGACGAGATTGCCCGGGGGCTAGGGATAAGCCCCAGCACGGTGGCCACACTCTATAATCGGGCCCGTTCCAAAGGCTATCAGGTGGTCATAATTCTTCCCGGAGAAATTCTGGGCTTGCCTGACAAGGAGGGTGGGGATGAAGAAAAATAAACCCAATCCCAAGAAGTGGATGGTTATTGTTATGGGAGCGGCAGTTTTTTTATTGTGTTTTTCCGTGCTCCCCAAACTGCTGACCATTCAGGATTTAAACCAGCAAAAGCACGAACTGAATCTGCGCAAGGCACAGCTGCAAAAGACGCACCAGCAGCTACAGCAGAAGTATCGCGAAGCCGGGGAGCCGGAAACCGTGGAACGCCTGGCGCGGGAAAAGCTGGGCATGGTTAAGGAAGGCGAGACCATTATGATACAGGTGGCGCCAACCAGTGACTATTAGCCTCCAATCCGATATCGAAAGCGGAATATCACCGGACTGGTTTTCCCGTGCAGCGATCTATTTCTATATAAATAGCCTGTTAACGGTATTTGTAGGTTGACTACCCGGATACCATCTAATACAATGAAACTAGTATAGACCAAGGGGGAAATCATTCTCTATGCCGACCGAACAAAGTAATATTGTGCCGGGAGAAATTCTCGAAGGTAAAGTCCAGGGTATAACCAAATTTGGCGCATTTGTTGAGTTGCCAGGTGGAACTGTTGGCCTGGTGCATATCTCGGAAATTGCCGATACCTACGTAAAAGACGTCAAGGACTTCGTGCTGGAAGGGGACATGGTCAAGGTCAAAGTACTTAATGTCGCCGGAAAGAAAATTGGCCTGTCCATCAAACAGGCACAACCCAAGCCCAGGGAGGAAGTGCGATCTCCGTCCCCGGCAGGGCGGCAGCATCATGCTCCCGCGGGTAACCTGGACGACAAAATTGCCAGGTTTCTCAAGGAGAGCGATGAGCGAATGCAACCCCTTAAAAGCAAACTGGAGCCACGCAGGCGCCGCAATAACTTTTAGGGTTTGACAAACACCCCGTTTACGGGGTGTTTTTTCGTTGTGCGCCTCGGCCTGGGCGCAGTCTAATGGGTGCAAGTCCCTGGTGCGGGTACCCGCTGAAGGTGGGTGCTGAAGGAAGCCGGAGGTCAACTGCTGGTCTGACGAACAGAAATCACATGAGGCCGCCGTATACCGAATGGTACGTATGGTGGTGCGGGAGGTCGGCTACTCAATTAATGGATAGCCTCCTACCCGATAGCCGGTAAGGAGGAACTTCCTTTTGAACTATGCCGCTATTGATATTGGCACCAATTCCTGCCGCCTGCTGGTGGCCCGAATCGAATCCGGGCAGCTGCAGGTACTGGAAAGAGGGCTGAAGAGCTCCCGCCTGGGGGAAGGAACCGCCCGCAACCGGGTTTTGGCCCCTGCTGCCATGGAGCGAACCATAGCCAGCCTGCGGCATTTCCAGGCAATCATAGCCCGACATCACCCCTGTCGGGTAATGGCAGCAGCCACCAGTGCAGTACGGGAGGCAGACAACCGCGATACATTTTTGGCCATGGTCCGTGAGCAGTGCGGCCTGGAAGTACGCATCCTGGACGGGTACGAGGAAGCCGCCTTAAGTTACCAGGCGGTAGTGCAAGCTTTGCGGCTGGCAAACCCACCGCTGGTCGTGGACCTGGGGGGTGGCAGCAGCGAATTTGTTTTTGCACCGGAGGAGCCTAAACTGATTATATCGCTTCCTTTAGGCGCAGTTCGCGCCACCGAGGAGAAGTTTGACTATCCGGAGATGGTCAGACGACTACAGCCGGTGCAGCTGCGCCGCTCGGAGTTTAAAGGCTCTCCTTTGGTTATGGTGGGGGGAACCGTCACCACTCTGGTGGCGCTCGAAAAGGGTCTGACTGTTTACCGGCCGGAAGAGGTGCACGGGCAGGTGCTCACCCGGGAAACGATAAGGGGTCTCTACCGCCGGCTGAATGACCTGCCCTTGGAGCAACGCCGCCAGTTGGCCGGATTGCAGCCGGAGCGCGCGGATATTATCCCCGCCGGAGCCCTGATAGTGCTGGCCATACTGGAAAGTCTGGGATTCGAGGAACTGATAGTCAGTGAAAGCGACCTGCTGGAAGGCATGATCTGGTCTTTGGCCGGGCCAGGGAACCGATAGACGCGGCAAGGGGATTTCTTCCGACGCAGACAATAATATTACTGAACTCAGATTTCGCAACCAGAATCAGGCATCAAGGTTTTATTATATGCCGGCAAAGACGGTCAGGATTTACCCCTCGTCCACACCCCCCGATCCTTATCAGCGCCAGTCAGCGAAAATCAGCGTCAAAAAAATCCGTGCCCATCCATCCAATCCGCGTCATCTGTGTCTATAGTCGTCCCCTTCGTTACCGGCCGAGGCCAGGCCGTAATGTTCCGGAAAGGCCGGTCTCAACTTGTGCCGGAAGGTACCTTATCTTATAACCCTGTTAATTTCAGCGTCGTTCAGCGTCAAAAAAATCCGTGCCCATCCATCCAATCCGCGTCATCCGCGTCTATAGTCGTCAACCCCCCCATGGGCAAACCTGTACTTTTTCCGCAGCTAATATGGAAAAAAAGGGGAAAGAAAAGCCCGTCGGGGGGCCCGATTTACAAAATTTACCACACAACCTTGCTATAATGATTGGACAAACATTAGCAAGGGGGATAGGCATGCTGGAAAAGGTTGAAATTTACCCTTATCAAAGGATTTCGGACCAGGAAGAAAGTAAACGCCGGTCCAGGCGCATGTCCATCCGGGCCTCGGCCCGAAAATTACGCATCCCGGCTCTGCCCGTGCCTGATGTGAAGCTGCTGGCCGGGTTGCTGAGCATGGAATATTGTTTACTGGCCGTGAGCAGCCTCCTGATGGCGCGGGCGTTTGTCCTGGGCGAGCTATTACCCTTTGCCTTCGCCTGGATGGTCGCCTTCGGCAGGGGGGATCGCGTTCGTACCGTGCTGGTGGCAGTTTTCACGGCGGTGGGTTTCGCCACTGTTTTGCAGGGGTTTTCCTTCTGGGCGAACCTGGCTGCGGTGACCGGCCTGGCTGTCATTCTCAGCCTGGTAACCATTCCCGGGGAGAAAAGCTGGTGGGGATATCCCCTCATTATGACTGCTGGACTTTTGGTGGTGAAAACCCTGCTGGTACTGTTTAACCAGTTCAGCTTTTACCAGGAAATGGTGGTTATTTTTGAGGCTATTATCGCCGGAGTGCTTACCTTTGTTTTCCTGGTGGCCAGGGATGTCCTGGCGCAGAGAAAGGAACCCGTCCAATTCTCCTTCGAGGACGTGGCCGCCTTTCTGGTGGTGGGAACCGGTCTGGTCATGGGACTCAATGGCGTCGAAATCGGGGGATTGAGCCTGAGCGGCATCCTTTGTCGTCTGGCGGTGCTGGTGGCGGCTTTCCTGTGGGGAAGCGGAGGAGGAACCATGGTAGGGGTGATGTCCGGCATCATTCCCTCCATCACTTCCAGTGTCTTTGCCCAGAGCCTGGGAATGTTCGCCGTATCGGGTTTGCTGGCGGGCTTATTCAGGAACTTTGGGCGGTTGGGGGTTATCATCGGCTTTTTGCTGGGCAACCTGGCTCTGTCCTTCTTTATGAATGATACCCAGGCTACGCTGCTGGGCATCTGGGAAACGGGTGCGGCGGCGCTGCTTTTCATGCTTATTCCCGCCTCCCTGAAAGAACAACTACCTATTCAATCCCTGGGACCGATTCGCAATCTCAAGCAAAGTGAACTGGAAAACATCGATTTGAATATCCGCGACAGCGCCAGGAACCGCATCGAGCACCTGGCCAATGTGTTTGAGGAACTAAGCAGTACCTTTACCGGAGAAGCCCAAGTCCCTAACCGGGTAAACCGCAACGGGTATCTCAATTACCTGTACGAGGAAATTTCCAGTGGCTTTTGTCGCAGTTGTTCCCGCTACGCCAACTGCTGGGAAAGGGACTGTTATGCGACTTCCCAGGAGATCCTGGATATTTTCACCATTGTGGAGAGTGCCGGAGAGGTGAGCTATGAGCAATGCCCGGCTGAATTCCGGCGTCGTTGTATCTACGGGCGGGAAATGACCAATACCATCAACTATTTATTTGATCAGTTGCGTATCAACGAATATTGGGCGGAACAATTGCAGGAATCGCGGGGTTTGGTGGCCCGGCAGCTGCAGGGAATCAGCCGGGTGGTCAAAAACCTGGCCGCGGAAATTGACCTGCGTACTGCTGTGGACCTGGACCTGCGGCAACGGTTGCTGCGGGAAGCGCGCTCCCGGCAGGCGCAAATAAGGGATATTACCCCCATCCGCAGCAGCACCGGGCAGCTTTATCTGCATGTGGTGATGGATGCCTGCAGCAACCGGCAGCAATGTCAGCTGGAGGTGGGTCCGCTGCTTTCCGGACTGAGCGGGGAAAAAATGGAGGTGTGTGAAAAGCAATGCCCGCGCTTGCCGGGCAAAGGCCAGTGTTCCTTTACCCTGACCCGGGCGTTCACCTACCGGGTCTTGACCGGAGCGGTGCAAGTAGGCAAGGAACAGGTGTGCGGGGATAGCTTTACCGTGGCTACCCTCAAGGAGGGCAAGGAACTGGTGGCCCTCAGTGACGGGATGGGCGTGGGGGAAAAAGCCTGCAGTGAAAGCCAGGCCGCCGTACGCCTGCTGGAAAACCTGCTCAGCACCGGTTTCGATCGCGACCTGGCCTTAAAGACCATTAATTCGGTGCTCATCCTGCGCTCCAGCTCGGAAAGCTTTACCACGCTGGACATGTTGATGATTGACCTGTACACGGGCGCGCTGGATGTCATCAAAGTGGGGGCGGCCCCCTCCTTTATCAAGCGGGGACGGAAGGTGGGAGCCATTACCTCCAACTCCCTGCCCATCGGCATCCTGGAGGAGGTGGATGTTTTCAGTGAGAAACTGGCACTGTGCCCGCGCGACATCCTGGTCATGGTAAGCGACGGGGTTCTGGAAGTAGGCCAAGAATGCCACGAAGGGTGGCTGCGTGAATTCCTGGCCGATGTGGATGAAAAGGACCCCCAGGCAGTGGCGGAACTCATAATCAGCAAGGCCCTGGCCCTGTGCAAAGGCAAGCCCACCGACGACATGACCGTTTTGTGCATGTATGTCGATTTGAACTAGCCGGGCGGGGGGACGTTAGACACAGATTACACGGATTATTTTGGATTGACCCGGATATTTTTTTCTGACGCTGATTAACGCAGACCTACGCTGAAAAACGCTGATAAGAACGGACAACTCCCTGCCTACTTATACATCAAGATAGGGTTCTTGCAGTAGAATCTTATAATCCATTCAGCGTAAGTCAGCGTCAAAAAAATCCGTGTCCTATCCACCACATCCGTGTTATCCGTGTCCATTCACCCCCCCCCAGGGTTTACCGGCCCGGGAAAGTTGGGTAGCATAGACGTAGAAGAAATTACGGGATGCGCATAAAAATGGATTTATTAGCAAAAACCAGCCGGTATATCAACCACCATGGCCTCATCTCCCCGGGGGAGGCGGTCATAGTTGCCGTTTCCGGGGGACCGGATTCCATGGCCCTGCTGGATATTCTCTATCGTCTCTCATCCGGGAAGCACTTTTCCCTGGCCGTGGCCCACCTCAACCACCAGTTGCGCCCCGAGGCGGAACCGGAGGAAGAGTTTGTACGCCAGCGCTGCCGGGACTATGATTTACCCTGCCACGTCCGCCGGGTCGACGTGCAAAAAGCAGCCCGGCAAGCAAGAAAAGGCCTGGAAGAGGCGGCACGGGAGTGCCGCTATGCTTTTTTCCGTGAATTGCTGGTCAGCCTGGGGGCACAGCGGGTGGCCACCGCCCACCATCGCAACGACCAGGCCGAAGGGGTTCTCTTCAACCTGCTGCGGGGAGCGGGAGTAAAGGGGCTGCGAGGGATGCTGCCCGCCCAGGGACCTTTCATCCGCCCTTTTTTATGCTTAAACCGGGAGGAAATTACCCTTTATTTGCAGGAGAACGGCCTCCCTTTTTGCGTTGACGCCAGCAACAGCGATGTTCACTTTACCCGCAACCGCATTCGCCACCGCCTGCTCCCCTTCCTGGAGCAGGAATTCAATCCGCGCACGGTAGACACCTTGAACCAATTGGCTGATATTGCCCGGCAGGAAAATGATTACCTGGAAGCCGAATGTGCTCGTATCTGGCCACTGGTGCTCCAGGAAGAGGACCAGAACACCATTAGCCTGGATGCGGAGCAATTGATAAAACTGCATCCCGCCCTGCAGCGCCGCTTGCTGCTGCGAGCCCTGGAGCGAAGCGGAGGAGCGGGCGGCTGGAGCCTGGGTGATGTAGAGCGGGCCAGGGCTTTGTTGGAAAAAGGCGGTTCCAGCAAGCAGGTTCAGCCGGGAAAGGGGATAACCGTTCGCAAATCCTACCGGAGTCTTGCCTTTCAAAAGCAAGTTGAGAAGACCCGTCCGTTTTCATATCAGGTCCCCATCCCCGGAAGTATTTTCGTTAGCGAACTGGGGGAGACCTTCTCCTTTACAGTACAGGCCCGGCCTGTTGATATGAGTACCCGCGGAGGAGAGCTATACCTGGATTATGACCGCCTGCCCCCCGAACTCCTGCTGCGTTCCCGCCAGTCCGGGGATCGTTTGCAGCCCCGGGGTATGACCGGGCACAAGAAACTAAAGGACCTTTTTATTGACATGAAAGTAACCCGGGGAGAGCGGGAGCGGGTACCCATACTGGCTTCACCGGGGGGAGATATATATGCCCTCCTGGGCCTGCGGGTAGCTGCTCCGGCAGCCGTACAGGCAGATACCGGCCGGGTTTTGGTAATTAAAAGGTTAGCGGGGGATCAAACCAACTCCGCCCGATCCGAAGCTACCAGGGACAAGAGGAACTCAGATTGAAAAGGAAATGCGGGTATGCTACAATATGACGGACATTTCCATTGTTACACGGTCCATGTTAACTAGAACAGGAGAGGAACCATTTTGGATAAAGCCTTAAAGAATATCGCCATATATGTACTCATCGTTCTGCTGGCCTTATTTGCCCTGGAAATGACTTCCGGCAAGGAGGAGCGTATTGATAAGCTTTCTTATGTGCAGTTCTATGAAAAGGTACAGCAGGGAGAGGTGCAAAAGGCCAAAGTAGAAGTGGCCGATAATGTTTACAACATTTCAGGGGAATTAAGGGATAAGACCAAGTTTACCGCCAGCGCACCCAATGACACCGAATTGATTAACCTTATGCGGGAGAAAGAAGTGAAACTCACCGTGGAGCCGGTCCCGCCTCCTCCCTGGTGGATATCGCTTTTAACCACCCTGTTCCCCATCGCTATTTTAATACTCTTTCTTATTTTTATCATGAATCAGACCCAGGGTGGCGGGAACCGGGTGATGCAGTTCGGCCGCAGCCGGGCGCGCATGATGAGCCCTGAGGAGGTCAAGATTACCTTCAAAGACGTGGCGGGCGCCGAAGAAGCCAAGGAAGAAATGCAGGAAGTAGTGGAATTCCTCAAAAACCCGCAAAAATTTATTAGCATTGGTGCCAAAATCCCCAAAGGCGTACTATTGTTTGGGGCGCCCGGTACCGGGAAAACTCTGATGGCCAAGGCAGTAGCCGGGGAAGCCGGGGTGCCCTTTTTCTCGATCAGCGGTTCCGACTTTGTAGAAATGTTTGTAGGTGTAGGGGCGGCCCGGGTGCGCGACCTGTTTGAGCAGGCCAAACACAATTCACCCTGTATCGTCTTTATCGATGAGATTGATGCCGTAGGGCGGCACCGCGGCGCCGGATTGGGCGGGGGACATGACGAACGCGAGCAGACCTTGAACCAATTGCTGGTGGAAATGGACGGATTCAGCACCAACGAGGGCATCATCCTCATGGCGGCCACCAATCGCCCCGATATCCTCGACCCGGCCTTATTGCGTCCGGGACGCTTTGACCGGCACATCCTTATCGACAAGCCGGATGTCAAGGGGCGGGAGGCCATTTTGGCAGTACACATTAAGGGCAAGAAGATAACCGAAGATATCAACCTGGAAATCCTGGCCAAGCGCACCCCCGGTTTTACCGGAGCCGACCTGGCCAACATGGTTAACGAGGCCGCCCTGCTGGCGGCCCGCCGGGGCAAGGAGAAAATTGGCATGCAGGAAATGGAGGAATCCATTGAGCGGGTGATTGCCGGACCGGAGAAGAAGAGCCGGGTTATTTCCGAAAAAGAGAAACGTCTGGTGGCCTATCACGAGGGCGGTCACGCCCTGGTCAGTTATTTCCTGCCCAATACCGATAAACTGCATAAAATATCGATTATTCCCCGCGGTCGGGCGGGTGGTTATACCCTCCTGCTGCCCGAGGAAGATCGCAATTACATGACCAAATCCTACCTCCTGGATGAGGTAACCACCCTGCTGGGCGGGCGGGTAGCAGAAGCCCTGGTGTTAAACGACATCAGCACCGGTGCCCAGAATGACCTGGAACGGGCCAGCAGTATCGTCCGCAAGATGATCACCGAATTCGGCATGTCGGAGGAACTGGGACCGCTCACCTTCGGGCACAAGAGCGAGGAAGTCTTCCTGGGCCGGGATATTTCCCGCGATCGCAACTACTCCGATGCCATTGCCTATGCCATTGACAAGCAAGCCAGTTCCTTTATTGAAACGGCCTACCAAAAGGCAGAAGCCATTCTGCGCGAGAATATGGACAAACTCCATCAGGTGGCCCAATTCCTGATGGAACACGAAACCCTGGAAGCCGAAGAGTTTGAGAACATCATGAAATAACACAAGGGGACGGGTCTCTTGTGCGCCCCCGATGATTACAGCATGGACGCACAAGAGAACCGTCCCCTTGTGTTTCAAAAAAGGAGTTGCAGCAATGGAGAGAACATTTATCATGGTCAAGCCGGACGGAGTACAGCGCGGCCTCAGTGGAGAAATCATCCGCCGCATCGAGAGCAAGGGGTTCAAGTTGGTGGGGATGAAAATGATGCAGATTGATAAAGACCTGGCGGGCCGGCACTATGCTGAACACCGGGAAAAACCGTTTTTTCAGGAACTGGTGCAATTCATCACCTCCGGGCCGGTAGTGGCCATGGCCTGGGAAGGCCCCGGGGTGATTACCGCCCTGCGCGGAATAATGGGAAAAACCAATCCGGCTGATGCCGCACCGGGTACCATTCGCGGCGACCTGGCCGTAAGCCTGGGGCAGAACGTGATTCATGGCTCCGATTCTCCCCAGTCGGCGCAGCGGGAACTGGCGCTCTTCTTCTCCCCGGGCGAACTGCTGGACTACGACCGGGCTGTGGACGGGCGGATATTTTAAGCTGGAGGAAGGGAGGGACTCGTCTCTCCCGCAGGAACCGGGCCAGGGCCCGGTTTTTTTTATGGGCAGAAATATCCAGGAACCCGCCCGCGGTATTCGTTCAGAATATTTTTGCAATCATGGGGAGGATTTTTGTCGGCGCCGTTTAATATAATAGTAGTACAAGGGCTTTTATTAAGCTTCCTTGTTCGTTTCATCTTGAGGACTTAATTTTATGCAGGGGTGAACCGTTTTGAAGAGAGTAGAACTTATAATAAATGATACCCTGTATCGCGAGTATATGCAGCGCAACGTGGAAGAGGAGCAGGGTGCCCGGTTTTGTCAGCATGACTTTCGCCACCACCTGGATGTAGCGCGCATCGCATACATACTGGTATTGGAGCATAGCGACCTGAATTTCTTTATCAAGGAAGGCGGATTGTCCGACAAGCTGGCTGCCAAAGAGGTTATCTATGCGGCCGGCC
>ENA-UOOK01002958-UOOK01002958.1-fermentation-metagenome-genome-assembly--contig:-NODE-2958-length-20038-cov-4.615173_pt1 | contig 20038 bp, 19 predicted proteins | sample MGYA00245777_ERZ724023 | MGnify/ENA primary metagenome ERZ724023 (study PRJEB28704, sample SAMN03018312) | fermentation metagenome | biome: anthropogenic terrestrial biome; feature: soil; material...
GGTTGCGGCTGTGGCATTAAAGGCAACTAAGAGTGCTGGAGTATTCAGAAATATAAAAGTAGCTTAACGGAGGTAAATTGATGGCGAAGATATACTGTAACAATAACCAATATAACGGTATATCCGCAGGTGTAAACTTTGTGAATGGGGTGGGGGTCACTAACGATTCCCACCTCATTTCTTGGTTTACGGAAAACGGGTACGCCATAATTGAAGATCCCCCCAGAGAACCAGGGGATTATGACGAGATGAATTACAAAGATTTAGTTGAACTGGCTAAACAGCGTGGATTCAATGCAATCGGATATAAAAAGGAGCAGCTTATTCAATCCTTAATAGCCTTGGATCTCCAAAATGAGAATGAAATGGAGGAGTAGCTTATGCTGGAAGTCGTAAAAATGTTACTTGGTATTGATGCGGCTGATACATCAAAGGACGGAATCTTAAATCATTTTATTACCCAAGCAATAAAAATAGCTCTGGGGTACTGTAATGTTACGGAACTACCGACTGAGTATGATGGCACCATTGCTGATTTAGCAGCTTACCTTTACAACAATAGAGACAGCGTGGGTTACAAGCAAAAAGTGCAGGGCGAAAGAAGTATTACCTATGAGGACGGGGGTATTCCAGAATATATTAAATCAGCCTTGCCGGTTCCCAAAATTAAGGTGGGGTATTAAATATGTTCCATGATACAACGATTGAAATATTGCAAAGTCCAGATGCAGCACCGATCAAAACAATCTATGCAGACGTTCAGCCGTATTCAGCTAAAGTCACTTTCGATTATGGGATAACTTTGGAAATATCAAAAAGAGCTTTCTGTGATGTTGATGAGGAAATTAGTAACGAACCATATTTCAGGATAGATGACGTTTATTACAAAGTTCTGAACGTCAAGAGCTGGAGTGACCACATGGAAGTTCTCCTTTACCAGTGCAAAAGGACGGTGGGTTGATGGAGAGAACTATAGACGAAATGATTGACTTCTTCCTGTTTGAAAAGGGAGAGGATGTGCTGGTTAATAATATCGGCAGCAAGGCAGTAATAATTGATGCAACCGATAAAATAAATATAGATGCCGATAAGATTATCCATTCCAAAATAGAAATAAAGACCGGCGACATTGTTGAATATAATGGCCGGAAATATATAATTACCAGCGAGATTGACAAAAACCAAAATTCCTTCTGCGGTCGTATTAAGCAGTGCAATTATAGAATAGCTTTCAACTTCGGTGGTAACGTAAAGTGGTTTGATGCCTTGATCGAAACTAAAGTTATGGATATCGATACCAATCAATATATGAGTCTTGCGACTGGAACAATAAAGGTTAGCTTGCAGGACAATGCCGATTCACGGGATATATTAATCGGCGGTAGGTTTATCAATACCGGCAGGGCATGGCAGGTTAACGGGATTGATAAAGCAAGCCTTGGATTGATCATACTGACCTGTGGTTTGGTGGCAACTGATTCAAGTGATGACTTGGATTCTGGAATTGCCAACCGATGGCAATATGAGAGCACTCATACATATGTTTTAAGTATTGATAACGGTGTTTCTATGGATGTGCCGCTGAATGACACCGCTCAGCTAATTATTTCGGTCATAGACAACGGAGTATCCATGAACCCACTCCCGTCGTTGACATATATGTCATCAGATTCAAGCGTGGTAGCAGTTGATAATACAGGCAAAATGATGGGGATAAATCTTGGTACAGCTCTGGTTACTTGTGAGATGACCTATGAAAATACTGTTAAAGATACTATTGATATTACCGTAGTAGAGGTTACCACCCATACATACACAATTACCATTACCGGAAGTACAACCATTAAACTTGGGCAAAGTCAGAGCTACGTTGCTCATTTTTACGATAACGGCACTGAAGTGTCCGATAAGTCGGCGGTATGGAGTATTAGGAATGAAGATGGGACTACTTCACCTGCCTATGCAACGATTACCGCAAGCACAGGAAATGGTGCAACCATAAAAGCTAATAGCAGCAGTTCATATGTTAATAAATATGTTGTTCTAAAGGCAACGTTGTCAGATGATGAGGCTGTATATAATGAGTTTTCGGTACAGTTAAAATCATTATTCTAAAAGCGATAGCGGGCTTCATGCTGGCCTTTATACAATTGAATAGTAATATTAATACTTTCGAGTGGGCGTAAAAACCCACTCTTTTTATATTTTAAGAAGGAGAGATAAATTTTTGATAAATGAAAATATGATCAATTACCAGTTGAGTGTACATATTCTGGAATCCTTAAAGAACTTAAGCTTAATAACAGAAGAAGAGTTTACTGCCATAGATCTGGATAATCAAAAATCCTTTCGAATGCAGGAATATTGGGCTTTAACTTGATTAGTTCACCACAGGATTATATCATGACACGACGAAAGGAATATATAGGAAAGGGGAATTCTATGGCAACAAACGTAACGGCCAAAAAGAAGGTTTCATTCATCCCGGCAAAGCCAGTACAGGCAATTAATGGTTTGCCGGAAAATACCAAACTAAGGGTCTGCGCTTACTGTAGGGTAAGTTCAGATAATCCCGAGCAGGATTCAAGCTATGATTCGCAGATTGTTTACTATACGGACTATATAAACAAAAGAAAAGATTGGATAATGGTCGACATCTATGCGGATGACGGTATATCGGGAACATCAACCAAAAAGAGAACTGATTTCAATAGAATGATTCAAGATTGCATGGATGGGAAGATCGATAAAATCATCACCAAGTCCATTTCAAGATTTGCGAGGAATACACTTGATTGCTTAAACAATGTGAGAAAGCTCAAAGAGAAAGGCGTTTCGGTATTCTTTGAGAAGGAGAATATAGACACATTAGATAGCAAAGGCGAAGTTCTGCTAACCATTCTTAGTAGTCTTGCCCAGGATGAGAGCAGGAATATATCCGAAAATTGCAGATGGGGAATCGTCAGGCAATTCGAAAAAGGCAGGGTTCTGGTCAATACAAAAAGGTTTCTTGGTTATGATAAAAATGAAGATGGAGAACTTATTATTAATGAAGAGGAAGCCGAGATAGTCCGTAGGATATACCGGGAGTACCTTGAAGGTAAGAGCTATATAGCCATAGCCAAAGGATTAATGGCTGATGGCATTAAAAATGGTGCTGGAAATAAGAAATGGTGGGATTCTACGATAAGCGGTATTTTAGAAAACGAAAAATATTATGGGGATGTGATTTTGCAAAAAACTATAACAGTTGATTTTCTTAATCATAAGCGAGTTGATAATAAAGGACAGGTGCCGCAATATTTTATCGAAGGAAATCATACGCCAATAATATCAAAAGAAATATTTGATAGGGTTCAAGATGAGAAGGAGCGTAGAGCATCGCTTATCGGTAACCTGGCCGGAGATAGGAATAGGTACACCAGCAAGTACCCGTTCAGCGGCAAGGTATTCTGCGGTAACTGCGGTAATACCTTCAGAAGAAGAACTTGGAACAGCACCAATATATCCAAAAAAGTAGTATGGCAATGCAAGACATACATAAAGGAAGGAAAAGATGCCTGCGATGCAAAAGCGGTGGATGAAGCTGTTTTAATGGATGCTTTTGTTCGAATGTTTAATAGGCTTTATGAAAGCCGGGATGCACTGATAAAAGTATTAACTGATAATTTTGAGAAAACCATTATGAAAAAGTCCAGTGCCAAGGAAATTAAAGCTCTGGACAAAAAGATTGATAAATTAAAAACCGAATTGAAGGGACTTGTACAGTTTCAAGTGAAAAACGGTATGGATGATGAGGTCTACAAGGAAGAGTACATACGGTTATCATCAGAATTGGAGGAACTCCGAAAGCGAAGGGCAGAGTTCGATAGGCAGGATAGTATAAAAGAGGCACTACGACGAAGGGTAAAGCAAATTATACAGGCGATAAACAGCAGGCAGGAACTCCTGCAAGAGTTCGATGAAATTATATTTAATGCGTTGGTAGATAAGATTGAAGTTATCTCACCAACGCATTTTATTTTTGTATTGAAGAGCGGGATGCGAGTTGAGGAAAAATATAACAAGTAGTCTAATTTAGGATATAATTATAGGAAATCTTAATAATATACAGCTTAGCAAGAAAGTATAGTTTTATACAGCATACTGCCAATAAAGCGAGGACTTCATTTCATCATTACTTTTTGTTTGTTTACCGTTGTTAGAAGGGAGAGGATTATCAATGCTGTGTTCTAAATGTGGTTCTGAAAACACAGACGACAGCATGTTCTGCAATAAATGTGGTGCTGGATTAATTGAGGAAAATGCACTTGATAAAACAACTGATTTTGAAGAATTGGAGGAGCAAAAAGAAACATCAAGTAATAAAATAAAAAATTTCGGATATAAGATCAAGAAAATCACGATGGTTGGTTTGACCCATGTGAAAGCATTCATTGAAAAGTTAAAAATTGGATTTGCTCAAAATAAAAAGAAGTATACTGGTTTTTCTATTTTAACTTTATTGTTGATTGTGGGAATAATGGCTGGCGCACTATATTATAATAGTCCAATTAAAAAGATTGAACGTTTATATGATAATGAAGAATATACTCAGGCTCAAGCGGTATATTCTGAGACAATATCGCAAGAAAACGATGTAGGAAATAGGGAAAAATTAAACAGTCACCTCAAGGAATTTTTTAATAAAATAGCTGCTAAAACTTTAAGAGATTACACTGATAAGAAAATTGATTATCAAACAGCTGTCACTGGTCTTAACAATATTAAAACATTTTGGGTAGCGGAGAGTGAGGCTACTACCACGTTAGCTAAAATCGACGCATTAAGAGATTCCAGAAGTTTTTATGAAAGTGGATTAAAAAATATTTCCAACAAAAATTATATTGAGGGAGTAGAAGAATTAGATAAGGTAATTAAAGATGATCCTAATTTTGATGATGCTAAAAAACAAATATCCAAAGTGCTTCCCAATTTTAAAAAGCAAGGGTTACTTGAAGCAGAGAATGCATATAAAAAGAGTGATTATCAAGGTGCACTTAATTCCATCGAACTGCTTTCCAAATATTTCAAAAACGATTCTGAAATAGAGACAAAACTTGAGTTTTACAAAGCCGAAAATGAAAAAGCCATAGAACTTGAAAAACAGAGAAAAGAAGCTAGGAAGCAGGAACTATTAGCAAGGACTACAGCAAACTATGATGATATGAAAGAGTTAACCATAATTGTGCCTAAAGGGTATAGTACTAGATATAATAATGTTTCAGAAGGAATTAATATTTATCCTGAGATAAATATTAATTCATCGGGGAAGGCAAGCTTTTATATTGTCGCTGGCTTTCAGCAATCAGACTGGATATTTTTTAAAAGTATAATATTCGATGCTGATGGAGATAAATTTACATGGAATGCAAGCGGATTTGGGGACACTCAAACACAAGTGATTTGGGGCGGAATTGCAGAATGGATGGGAAAAGCCGCAGCGGATGCAGAAACAGTTGACGCGCTTAAGGAATTTAACTTTGATGATAATGGTGTGTTAAGTAGTGAATTGATTCAACAAATGACAAAGATAAGCAATGCTAATGTAGCTAAAATGAGATTTCAAGGTCAAGGTTACAGAGACCACGTGCTTACAAATAATGAAAAGGAAAACTTAAAAACATTTATTGAGCTATATGGTTGCTATGAACATTAAAGAAATTTATTAAGCATATGGTAGTCTTCCTATTGCGAAATGAGTATAAATACATTTAAATTTTGAAGATCGGATTTGAAAACATGAGTTTTATTACAAATGAACAAATAATGGGTGCTTTAAGATTTGTTCGGACTAGTCACGAAAAAGTTAATGTTTTCGTTATTTCTCATATGGCCGGTGTAAAATTAGCAGAGGTTGATATGCTAATCAATGCACTTAAAGATAAGGGTTATATCAGGCAGGATAGCCGCGATGATTCTGGCGCATATGATCCTTTTTCATATTACTATACGGTACCTGCTAAACGACAAGAAATTGATAATCTTCTGGAAGAAGATAAACGAAAAAGTTTGTTGACTTTTAGTGAAATAGATTGTTTGACAGCCGACTTCGATGATAGAACGCTAATGTGTGTTAAATGTTTAGCAGTTTATAAACCCGGCTTAACCCATTGTAGAAACTGCCTAGGCGGGGTTTATCCTATAGATACCCGGATGCTTGATATCATTTATCATCTTAATAAGAAGGGTTATCAAACTACCAATTGTTGCAGCGGTCATAGTAATGGTGGCTTCAAAATCTATTTAATTATAGGTAATGTAAAGTTTGATGAGGCTTCGATTCCGAAAGGATATACCATTAATCCTCGAAGGAATGATACCACCCTCAGATCCATTCCATATCACAAGGCAAAAGGTATTAAAACCAAAAAAGCAAGAGAAGCCATAACTACGGCTGAGTTGCAGACTTATAACTGCGAGAATCTTGAAAATTTACGTAGTTGGGTTGTCTCTCTGCCACCCAGGTAATTTATATCTATTGTCCTGTCGGGGGGAACTAATCAATTGGAAAAGCAAAATACTATTAGAAGACTGCCTGGTTCTCCAGATACATATTTATATTCTCTTAACTCGATTTTTGTTTGGGTTAAAAATAATCAACCGGTATCTATTATGTCTCTGGCTATATGGATTCGGAATAATATAGGTTGGCCATCAAGTTATGGGCAAGCTGCATTCTTTATACGCAAAACTTTTCTTAAAAAAACTGCGAATAGCGATCTGATTTTATCCGAATGGGCGAACCAATGGCATAGCATTATAGACTACCGTGTTAAAGAAGAATTAATGTTTGAATTTTTATCTGATAGAATATTCTATTTCGAGGAAATAGTAGACCTTGTTAAGGCAGAACCAAAATCAGCAGAAGACATATTAGATATTGCATCCAATCAATATCCAAAGTGGACTACTCCATCAGTAATAAGAGATCGGCTAGATTGGTTATTGGCGTGTGGAATTGTATATATGAAGAGTGGCAAATATTGCTCGAAACCTATCGTTGATGATGATAAAGATAGTTATGTCAAACAATATATAGAACAGCAAAGTATTGGAGAAAAAGGTGAGCAATTTGCCTTAATGGAAGAAAAGAGACAATTATCAGGTTACCCGAGTTTGTCAAAACGAGTACGGAGAATAAGTGCGTATTCTCCACGGGCAGGATATGATATTCAAAGTTATTTTCCTGATGGGAGATTGAAATTTATCGAAGTAAAAACAACGACGGGGGAATCCCCCTCATTTGAAATTACCGACACAGAGTGGCAAATGGCTTGTAAATTACAAGAAGATTATTTTATCTACCGTATAACTGGGATTAACGATGAGAACCCTACTCTAAAAGTAATATGCAATCCGGCAAACGCACTCAAACGCAAGCCATTAGTTTATAGGGCATATTATGAATCTTCTATTGAGCAACCTGATAAAATTCCATCTGAAAATACCAAAGAAAATCGAATAGATAGTGCTTGGGCAATAGACTTTCCTAAGAAAATTGAATATATAGTTGAGGACAAAGATTTTAGAAGGCCAAACAATATTTCACTTTCCCTTACGGAAAGTCCATTCTCTATTGATATGATGTATTGTTCATTATGTTCTAGGGAAATTGAAACATTTGAAATATCTTCTCGATCAACGATGCGTAGAGGAAACATATGGAATATTGAATTGTGTTCAGATTGCTTATTAAAACTAATGGATCTTCTATTGTAATAGAAAGACATGTAATTAATAAATGTCTACGCTACCTTTATCTTCCTTTTAGCCTCTCGACACAGGTTGAGACCTTGCAGAAGATTATGTTGAATAACCACTATTTTATCTCCAATCGTTCACCGATAATTAAGGATGGCGAGATAATTGGAGCAGTTGGTGTTTTGCAAGATATTTCCGAACTGGAAGAGTTGTCGCGGGAATTAAAATATGTTAAAGAACTCAATGAAGAGCTGGATGCCATTATTGAATCATCTTATGACGGTCTTTATATTACGGATGGCAATGGGATGACATTACGTTTAAATCAAGCTTTTGAAATGATAACCGGCGTTAATGGACGCGAATTTTTAGGAAGGTATGTGGATGACATAGCACAGGAGGGGATTGTTTCCGAATCGGTAAGCTCTCTGGCCCTTGCGCGCAAAGAGACCGTGACTATTATTCAAGAAACCAGAAGCGGCAAGACTACTTTGGCTACAGGCAGCCCGGTCTTTGATAAAAACGGCAATATATTTCGCGTGGTTTGCAATGTTCGGGATATTACGGAACTCAATATGCTGAAACAGAAATTGGAGAAGGTTCAGGGATTAAGTCAACACTATGAAAGCCAGTTAAAAACCCTGCGAATTTACAGTGGTACAGATAAAATAATAAGCAAATCTAGCGAAATGAGAAAGCTTTTGGAGACGGTAGTTCGATTGGCAGAGGTAGACTCCACCATTTTGATCAATGGTGAATCAGGAACCGGCAAGGAGCTGATTGCTGAGACCATTCATAACCACAGTGCTCGCGCCAAGAAACCGTTTATTAAGGTAAACTGCGGAGCCATCCCCGAGAACCTGATGGAATCAGAGCTTTTTGGTTATGATTATGGGGCTTTCACCGGAGCCAAAAAGGAAGGTAAAGCCGGTTATTTCGAGCTGGCCCATGAGGGAACCCTTTTTCTGGATGAGATAGGCGACCTGCCCTTTAATTTGCAGGTAAAACTCTTGAGAGTATTGCAGAGCAAGGAAATAAACCGGGTGGGGGGGAGACAAGCTCTCAAAGTTGACACCCGGATTCTGGCTGCCACCAACCGCAACCTCTTGGAAATGGTGCAGAAAAAGCAATTCAGGGAGGATCTTTTTTATCGTCTACATGTAATTCCGGTTATAATTCCTCCATTGAGGGATAGAAAGGAAGATATACCATCGCTGATAGTGCATTTTATCGCTTTGTTTAATCGTAAATATAGACTTAACAAGCGCATTTGCCCAGATGTAGTGGATATATTGATGGCTTATGACTGGCCGGGAAATGTACGTGAACTGGAAAATCTGATTGAAAGGCTGGTGGTTATATCCTCCAGTGATATCATAAGCCGGGATGAGCTTCCGATTCATTTGGGTTCGGCTGTACTTGATTCCCCCCAGGTGAGTGTTTCGGCGATTGTTCCACTCAAAGAAGCGGTAGAAAGTGTAGAAAAACAATTGCTGGAAAGGGCCTTTGCCCAGTATCGTACTACTCGTCAGATAGCAAAAAAATTGGAAGTGAATGCCTCTACTGTGGTTAGAAAAGCTGCCAAATATGGGATTTCATCGTCAAGCAATAGCAATAAGAGAACATAACATGTTGCTGTAGTGCAACGTGTTATGCAAATACGCAACGCGATTTCATGGCGATATTGTTGCAATATTGCAACATATTAGTATGCGAAAAAAATTGAGATATTTAAAGATTTGACCATTGCTTGAGAACTATTGGAGAAGTTGTAGTGATTAGAACAGCGGAAAAGAGCAATAGAGATATTAAAATACAATACAGGAAATAAGTGCCAATATTAATAAATAGACTAATAAAAATATGATGTTGCTGAACCGCAACAATTGTTATTGTCAGTACAATAACTATCTATTGTATACCAGAGCTTAATCCCTTTTTTAGATTTATAAGCTGCCAAACACTGTACTTCTAATGACCTCCCCTGTTGAACAATCTAATATAATTCTTGGAATTTGAGCAGGAATTGGCCTGGTTTTATGATGTTTTTATAAATATGGCATAGTATTTGCATATATAAAGTGTGACTCAAGATTGTGTTTTATGGCTAGAACCTGATAAGCGAAATGAAAAGAGGTTGCTCTGCAAAAGAATAAAAAAATATGTATAGGAACTATTGAGAGCCTTGAGCCCCACCAGATTCTAATTCGGTTGGGCTTTTATTTTTCTCAAGATTATTTAATGGAATGATTTCGCCAGCACTTAATTATATTAAAAATACATAAGAAAAAAATGGTTCGTTTTTAACATTAAGCTTTTCTATCAATTTGATAAAGGAGGAGAGCGAATTGTGAATGATTTCAGGTGCAATAAGTGTCATAAACTCCTGGGGAAATATCGCGACTGTCTTGAACTAGAGATAAAATGCCCTCGTTGTGGAAGCAGGAACAGTCTCGCTCAAAAGCTAAAAAATGAAAATGAAAGAGAAAAGGAATTGTGCCTGGCCAGTATTGAAAAACGGAGAGGGTAAATTTCAATTCTTAATCATTTATACTAAGACAATTATATAATTTCTTGTCTGTTTAGAGAGCCATAGAGCCCCGTCAGATATTTCTGCCGGGGCTCATTATTTTGGGGGGGAGGTGAGATTCAGGCGTTTGTTGCTGGTATCAGCTAGTCCTATCGATAGTCTTGCTATCTGTTAAAAAGGGAAAATACATGTAGCACAAAAAGAAAAAGGAGGAAAGATTATGTCGGATTATGTGCAAAAACTAGAAATGAAGAGGGCCGACTATCCCAAGAAAATTGCAGTTAGCGGTTTTGGGGAGAGAAAACCGGATTACAGCGGTATGGGGAGAAATGTCGGCAATGTATACAAGAATTTCCGAGAAGTGGTCTGTGTGGAAGCTTGCCGTACACCTTATGGGGTAATGGGCGGAAAACTTAAAGAATATGATGCTCCGCAACTGGGGGCTCTGGCTATTAAGGAAGTATTGCGCCGCACCAATGGCAAAGTAAAACCGGAAGATGTGGATTATGTCTATATGGGACAGGTAGTGCCGGCAGGCAACGGGCAAATTCCCGGGCGGCAGGCCACCATACTGGCCGGGTTGCCAGAATCGGTTCCGGCCATTTCCGTAAACAAGGTTTGTTCATCCGGCATAAAGACCATCGATCTGGGCGTCCAAGCCATAATGTTGGGGAAAGCGGATATTGTTATAGCCGGCGGACAGGAAAGCATGAGCAACTGCCCCTATTCCTTGCCCGAAATGCGTTATGGACGACGTATGGGGCTATTAAATGCCAATTGTGTGGACCTCATGGTTTATGACGGTCTTTGGGATGCGTTCTATAACCGCCACATGGCCATACACGGCTCGGAAACCAGCGATGAGTTCGGATTTACCCGCGAAGATAACGACGAGTGGGGGTACAACTCTCAGATGAAAGCTGTTGCCGCAATGGAGGCAGGCCGCCTGGATGATGAAATCTTCCCGGTGGAAACCAACAGAGGGAAAGATGTGTTGAGCAAGGACGAAGGACCCCGTCCCCAGACCAAGATGGAAGCTTTGGCCAAGCTGCCCCCGGTATTCAATCATAAGAGCACTGTTACCGGCAAGCCCGGCAGCGTAACCGCCGGAAATGCCCCCGGAGTAAATGATGGCGGTGATGTTTGCTTATTGATGAGTCGGCAGAAAGCCGATGAACTGGGTCTAAAACCCCTTTTCAGCATTGTCGATTATGCCGAAGTATCCCAGCAGACCAAGGATATCGCCACTGTTCCCGGCCTGTCCATAAAAAAAGTACTGGAACAGAACGGCATGACCTATAAGGATGTGGATTTAATTGAAATAAACGAAGCCTTTGCCGCGGTGGTTCTGGTAAGCGCTCGCACGATACTGGGCATGAGTAAAGAAGAAATGTTTGAAAAAGTCAATGTCAACGGAAGCGCTATTGCCTTTGGCCATCCCATCGGGGCCACCGGAGCTAGAATCGTAATGACTCTGGCCTATGAGTTGCGGCGCCGGGGCGGCGGAATTGGTGTTTGCGGAATATGCTCCGGGCATGCCCAGGGTGATGCTATGTTGATCAAGGTTGAAGCATAGAGAAAACGGGAGGCGAAATATATGGCTATTAAGAAAATCATGGTCATCGGCGCCGGGCAAATGGGTGGAGGAATAGCTCAGGTATCCGCCCAGGCCGGCTATGATACGGTGCAATATGATATTAACATGGATCTGGTTAGCAAGGGACTGGCTATTGTTGAAAAGAACCTGACCCGTGATGTTAGCAAGGGAAAGAAATCCAAAGAAGATAAGGCCGCTATTTTAGGCCGCATAAAACCATCGATCAAGCTAGAAGATGCCGCTGATTGCGACCTGGTAATTGAAGCCATCGTAGAGAATTTTGATATTAAAAAACAAGTATTCAGCCAGTTGGATCAGATAGCTCCGGCCCATGCTATTTTGGCCAGCAACACCTCGTCATTGCCCATTACTCAGATTGCTGCCACCACCAAACGTCCGGAAAAAGTGATAGGAATGCACTTTATGAATCCGGTTCCAGTAATGAAACTGGTAGAGATCATTCGCGGTCTGGCTACCACGGATGAGGTCTATAAGATAATTGAAGAAGCTTCCATAAAAATGGGCAAAACTCCGGTTTGGTGCAAAGATGTTCCTGGTTTTATATCTAACCGGGTTCTGCAGGTCATGATCAATGAAGCCCTTTGGGAGCTTTATGAAGGCGTGGCCCCGGCGGAGAACATAGACAACATAATGAAGCTGGGTATGAATCATCCTATGGGACCCTGTGAACTGGCTGATTTGATAGGACTGGATACCATACTCTCTATTCTTAATGTCATGTATACCGGCTATGGTGATCCCAAATACCGCCCCTCTCCTCTGCTTAAGCAATATGTGCAGGCAGGCTGGTTAGGAAGGAAAACCGGCAAAGGCATCTACGACTACCGCAAATAGCTTTTGCGGGATAAAAGCGGAAGACAGGTGAATTTATTATGGAATTTGAAAACCTGATCCTGAAAAAAGAAGAGCGGATTGCTCATCTGGTCATTAACCGGCCCAAGGCATTGAATGCTCTCAACCAGGACACCCTTATTGAAATAAAAACTGCAGTTGAAGATGTCAGAGACGACCAGGATATTGATGTGCTGATAATAAGCGGCGCCGGAGGTAAGGCTTTTGTAGCCGGAGCGGATATAACTTTTATGATGGAAATAAGCGCCCTTGAGGGCCGGGAATTCGGGCTTTTGGGTCAAGGAGTCATGCGATTGATCGAAGCCATGGAAAAGCCAGTGATTGCCGCTATTGATGGTTTTTGCCTGGGTGGCGGATGTGAATTGGCTATGGCTTGCGATTTTCGCATCTGTTCCGAGAAGAGCAAATTCGGACAGCCTGAGGTTGGCCTGGGCGTTACTCCGGGTTTTGGCGGAACTCAGCGCCTTCCTCGCATAGTAGGTACGGGAATCGCCAAACAGCTGCTTTATACCGGCGATATTATAAATGCGGATGAGGCTATGCGGGTTGGATTGGTCAATTATATAGTACCATCAGAACAATTGATGGGGAATGTGGAAAAGCTGGCGCAAAAGATTGCCTTACGAGGTCAGAAGTCAGTCAGATTCTGCAAGATAGCCGTAAATGAAGGCATGCAAACTGATATAGACCGGGCCATGACCGTAGAGGCGGATCTTTTTGGCCTTTGCTTTGCCACTGAGGATCAAAAGGAAGGTATGAGAGCTTTTGTAGAAAAAAGGAAGGCCAACTTTATTGGAAAGTAAGGAGATGAGAATATATGGATTTTAGTCTTAGCGATGAATCTTTAATGATGCGAGATATGTTCAGAAAGTTTTCTAAAAACGAGGTAGAACCTCTGGCTGCAGAAACCGACAGGACTCATGAATTTCCCATGGGTACTTTCAAAAAGATGGCCGATTTGGGATTGACCGGTTTGCCTATTCCTGAAGAGTGGGGCGGGGCTGGAGCCTCTTATCTTGATTTTGCTATGTTTGTAGAGGAACTGGCCAAGTGCTGCGCTTCAACTGCAGTAATTATGAGCGTGCATACTGGCCTGGGCTGTATGAGTACCTATCTTTATGGCAGCCAGCGGGTTAAGGAAAAATACCTGCGGGCATTGGCCACGGGAGAGATAGTTGGAGCCTATGCGCTGACTGAACCCAATGCTGGTTCCGATGCGGCTTCGCTCAAGTGTAAAGCGGAAGACAAAGGCGATTATTTCCTGGTCAACGGCAGCAAGATATTTATCACCAACGGGATAGTTGCTACCACTTATTGTACCTTTGTAAAGAGTGACCCCACTCAAGGATCCGGCCGGGGCATAACTTGTTTAGTTATCGAAAAAGATACGCCCGGTTTTACCATGAGCAAACCAGTAGCCAAGATGGGAATGAATGGCTCTCCCACAGTTGAACTCTACTTTGAAGATGTCAAGGTACCCAAAGAAAATGTATTGGGCGAAATAAACGATGGTTTTAAGGTAGCCATGGGTCTTTTAGCCGGCGGGCGCGTTACCATTGCGGCTCAGGGGCTGGGGATTGGTGAAGGGGCCTTGGATTATACCGTCCAGTATATCAAGGAAAGGCAACAATTTGGCAAGCCGCTGGCGGCCAACCAGGGGGTGCAGTTTATGGTGGCAGATATGGCTGCTGCGCTGGATGCTGCTCAATTGCTGGTTTACCGGGCTGCCTGGCTGAAGGACAATGGATTGCCCCATAACAAGGAAGCTTCTATGGCCAAAAAATTCGCTACTGATACGGGGATGGAAGTATGCACGAATTGCGTACAGCTTATGGGAGGCTATGGGTACTGCAATGAATTCCCGGTGGAGAGAATGATGCGTGATGTTAAAATAACCCAGATTTATGAAGGTTCCAACCAGATTCAAAGGATGATAATCGGACGGGAAACTATAGGCCGCTTCTAAAAAAAGGTGCAGCCCCTGGATGCTATAAATTAAATAGCCATCCGGGGGCGGCAAATAAAAATAGTACATTTTTAATTTAGAGCTTTGGACAGTAAAAGGCAAGTCCAATAAAAGAATTAAGACATAGGAAATATAAGGAGGAGAGAGGAATGGGTAAAGCGGAAAGAATTACCCTGAAAGAGGCGGGAGCCCTTATACAAGACGGCGACATGTTATCTTTCAGTGGCTTTACTATTTGGCGTCGACCTATGGCTCTGGTTTACGAGCTGGTTCGCCAGGGGAAAAAGAACCTGCACCTCTTTGAAGTGAATGGTGGCACCCACACCGAGGTATTGGCGGGAGCAGGGGCGGTTAAAATTTGGGAATCCTGCTGGGTAGGGCATGAACTCTATGGAAAATTGGGTGAAGGAGTAGCCCGGGGGCAGTGCGAGAAATCCATGATAGTTGAGGATTACAGCCATGGTCAGGTTGTGGCCAGATTGTTGGCCGGAGCCTATGGCTTGCCATTTTTCCCCACGGCACTCTCGATGGGTACCGATATTTTGAATCCCCAATACGATATGCTTAAGAGAGCTGGTCTTAGAGATGGCTCCAATCCTAAAATTCCCCGGCAGAAGTATACAGTGAGCCAGGATCCGTTTTATGATATGGGAGAAATCCTGCTAATGCCTGCTGCTAATCCCAATTGGGCACTGGTCTACGCTTCGCAGGTTGGTGATGAGGGAACCATGCGGGTTAATGCTCAGACCTATACTGATGCGGAAGTGATTAAGGCAGCGGATAAGGTTATTGTTGTGGCAGAAGAGATTGTTCCAGACAGCTATTTGCGCAGCGAGCCGGAAAAAAACATTGCTACCGGTTACTCCATTGATTATGTGGTAGAGCTACCCTGGTCAGCACATCCCACCGGTTCCCAGGGTTATTATGATGTCGATGCCGACTTCATCCGTAATTTCTATTCCGCTTCCAAGAGCAAAGCCGGCTATGACAAATGGGCTGAGGAATGGATATTTGGCGTTGATAGCCATGAGCAATATCTAGAGAAATTGGGCATTAGTAATTTGGAGAAACTGCGGGCCAATAAGGTCCTGGGTTATTCCACCAGGGTGAAAAGGGGGTCGAGATAAATGACAGCGAAGAATAATAAACTGGCCAAAGCGGGTGAATATAAACCAATTGATCTCCTGGCAGTTGCTGCTGCCCGGGAGGTAGTTGATGGGGATATTGTCTTTGCTGGAACCGGCCTGCCCATGCTGGCCATTATGTTAGCTCAAAAAGTAAGTGCTCCTAATGCGGTATGTATTTATGAAGCCGGGAGCATTGACGGACGGCCCATTGACCTGCCCACTTCTGTTGGTGATGCCCGTTGTGCCCACCAGGCTTCGATGGCAGCTGGTTTAACCGAGGCTTTTTACGGGCAGCTTCACTGTGGATATGTGGATCTGGCCTTCCTCGGGGGAGCTGAGATCGACAAGTATGGAAATGTAAATACTACAGTGGTTGGCGATTACCTAAGTCCGGAAAAGCGTTTCACCGGCAGTGGCGGTAACCCGGATATCAATGCTCTGGCCAGACGGACGGTATTTATAATGGTTCAGGAAAAGCGCCGTTTCAGAGAACGTGTTGACTATATTACTTCTCCGGGGTGGAGGTTGCCCAAATGGCCCGGGGGAGAATTCGTGCATAAGAGAGAAGTATACGGCAAATTCTTCCGCGGGGGAGTGGAAGCAGTAATAACCAATATGGGCGTATTCAGGTTTGATGAGGAAGGGGTAATGTACCTGGATACGGTTCATCCGGGATTTACTCCGCAACAGGTGAAAGATAACTGCTCTTTTGATCTTAATATCTCCCGGGTAAGCGGAGAGACCAAACCCCCGACTTATTACGAACTGGAATTACTATATAAAGAAGTCGATCCGGAAGGAATCTTCTTACCCTAGTTAAATCAGGTAGCCCCCTTATATTATTTATACATTTTCGGCCTCAATATCTTAGGTTTTGAGGCCTATTTTTTTGGTCGTCAGTCATCGGAGGTCGGACGTCAGACAAGGAGGTTATTGCCTGCTACATATTACTATTCAAGTGTTTGCCAACTCATTTTTCGCGGTGATTGTGGCTTTAGACCCTGGGGGATAGTGGCGGTTTCTGCTATTATAGTTATAGAGAGATATTATGAGGAGGAGTGATTTGGAGTGCAGCTTAGCGAGAATGTTATGCTGTTGGGCAATCGACACTTCAATTATTTTTTGGTAGGGAAGAAAGAGGCTGCTATTATTGAATGCGGCGTAAGTGGTGGAGTTTATAGCTTCCAAAGGCAGTGGGAAAAATTGCCTCAAAAACCGGAAGTAAAGTATTTAGTGGCTATGCATTCTCATTTTGATCATGTTTGCGGAATACCTGCCTTGCAAAAAATCTTTCCTGATGCTGTTTTACTGGCCAGTTCCCCGGCTGAGGCCGTTTTAAAAAAAACGAAAATAATAGGTAACTTTTTTGCCCAGGATGTAAAAATGCTGGATTTGCTGGCGGGTGAAGGCATAATTCCCCGGGGGCTTCAATCACCTGATGTAACGGAGATTGCTCTTGATAAGCTAATTGCTGAAGGAGATGAGATAAAGCTCGGCGGTGATTTGAAAATCAAAGTATTAGATGCTCCCGGTCATAGTCCCTGCAGTTTGGCTTGCTACCTGCCTGCTGAACAGGTTATGTTCATTTCCGATGCTTGCGGCTTTCAAATCTCGGATGAGGATATCTTTCCGGTGTTTTTTCAAGCTTATGACATTTACCTGGAAACTATAAAGAGGCTGATGAGCTATCCTAGCAAGCTTCTGGCTATTCCCCATGAACGGATTTGGACGGGAGGGGAGATTGAAGCCTTTTATAGAAGGGCTTTACTCTCTGCAGAGCAGGCTTTTAATAAAATTCGGGATTTATTGGATCAAGGGTGGGAGGATGAGAAGATAGAAAAGGAGCTTTTTGCTCGCTATTATCAGGGTAACTTAAAAATCTATACCCCGGAGAATATTCGACAATGTGTGCAAATATTGCTCCGGCGAGTAAAAGAAAAACTTTAAACCCGATCGCATATTGGCAACTATCCTGGGAAGGCTGAAAATCTTTAGAAAAGCTATGCTATAATGGTTAGAAACGAAAAGTTAGGAGTAAGGGGTTAGGAGTGAGGATACTTTGAACCAATAAATCTCACTGTTTCATCACCCTTTGGTTTACTTTTCATTATTACTTATTTCTTCTTCTATATAATAGTTTATATGTTAAACAACTACGCAATAAGGGTGGTCGGCTAAATATGAACACTTTTCCAGAATTATTCTCCCCGGCTTATATTGGCAAATTGCTGGTGAAGAACAGGATTGTTATGGCCCCTATGCTGGTATCCTATGCCAGCCCCGATGGGGAAGTGAGCGAGCGCTTGCTGAACTATTATGAGGCCAGAGCCCGAGGGGGGGCAGGGCTTATAGTGGTTGAAGCCGCTTGTGTTGATGCTCCCACCGGAAGGGAAAGTTTCCGGCAGATAAATATAGACAGCCTGCGTTATGTGGCCGGGCTGCAACAGCTGGCTCAGCATATCAAGGCTTATGGCTGCCGCGCTTTTATCCAGCTTTTTCATGCCGGAAGGCAAACCTCCAGCCGGTTTACCGGAGTGCAACCAGTAGCTCCATCTCCCCTGCCCTGTCCCATGGTAAAAGAAATTCCCCGAGAATTGACCGGGGAAGAAATCAAGGAGATCGAAAATAAATTTAGCCAGGCGGCGTCTTATGCTTTTATGGCTGGATTTGATGGAGTAGAATTGCATGCAGCTCACGGTTATTTGATTAACCAATTTCTTTCTCCTCATAGCAACCTCCGCCAGGATGAATATGGCGGTTCCCTGGAAAATCGGATGAGATTCCTCTTAAACATTATCAAAAAGATTAAGACTTCCAGTCCCGGGCTAATCATATCAGTACGGATAAATATGGATGATTTTGTCCCCGGTGGCCTGGAGCTAAAAGAAAGTGTAGAAATATGCCAGCATTTGGAACAGACGGGAGTTGAACTGATTAATTGTTCCTCCGGGACTTATGAATCCGGGCTTAAGAGTATTGAACCTGCTTCCTATAAAGAGGGCTGGAGGGTTTATTTGGCCGGGGAGTTGAAAAAGTGGATACATATTCCGGTTATTGCCGGGGGAATGCTCAATAACCCGGCTTTTGCCAACCAACTGATAGCCGGTGGGCAGGCTGATTTCATTTTCCTGGGACGAAGCCTGCTGGCGGACAGCGAATGGCCTAATAAAGTTCGCGAGTCGGGAGCGGAAGACATTCGCCCCTGCATACGCTGCAACAACTGTATTGACAACAACTTCCGCGGCATGATGGTGGATTGTAGCGTTAACCCCCTTACCGGGCGTGAGCGGCATTTTTACCAAGAAGGGAAAAAGCTTTTGCACAAAGCCAATGTTGTGGTAGTAGGTGGCGGGCCCGCTGGTATGCAGTCGGCTTTATCATTGAAGGCCAGGGGCTTTAGTGTAATGTTATATGAAAAGGAAAAAAGCCTGGGCGGTCTTTTGAATCTGGCCTGTCTGCCCCCGCACAAACACCGGGTGGCTTCCCTGCGTGATTATTTAATAAGACAGGTGGAGAAAAGTGGAGTGGAGGTATTTCTGAACTGCTCCTTTAATCTGGAAAACTTGCCCGAGCTTAACCCGGACTACCTGCTTATCGCTACCGGTTCCAAGCCGCTTTTGCCGCAGATTCCAGGATGGGATCAGAGTTATTGCCTGGCTATCAGGGAGGTATTGGAAAGGAACCCGGAAATCAAAGGGAAAAGGGTAGTCATAATTGGCGGGGGCAGCAATGGTTGCGAGGTGGCAGATTTTCTCCTGGCGGGGAATAATCAAATCACCATTGTGGAGCAAAACCAGTATCTGGCGGCGGATATGGAAAAAAAGAATCGCCGCGATTTGATGAATCGATTGGAAGAGGGTAATGTGAATAAAAGAACTTCCAGCCAGGTAGTGGAAATAAAGGAGCAGCAACTACTGATAAAGATCCAGCAAGATGCTTATGAGTGCTTGGAGGCTGATTACATAGTATTGGCTGTGGGATTTACTCCCAATAATGCTCTCTATATCGAGGCGCAGAACAGACATAAAAATGTTTATTTAATTGGTGACGCTTTTCAGGTTAAAGGCTTTAAAAATGCCTTTTTGCAGGGTGAGGCCGTGGCTCATATGATAGCAACGGGCTTAAAGAAATAGATAGCATTCCTCACTTGGTTCTACTGCAAAAACCCCTTTTTGTTGCATAAGGGTTGCATAAATATGCAA
>ENA-UOOK01002959-UOOK01002959.1-fermentation-metagenome-genome-assembly--contig:-NODE-2959-length-20019-cov-10.263424_pt1 | contig 20019 bp, 16 predicted proteins | sample MGYA00245777_ERZ724023 | MGnify/ENA primary metagenome ERZ724023 (study PRJEB28704, sample SAMN03018312) | fermentation metagenome | biome: anthropogenic terrestrial biome; feature: soil...
ATATGATTTTGAGTTCTGGTATTGGCTTTATGTAAATATTTCCTGCACTCACAATCAAAGTTGCGCTGGCGCACCCCGCCGCAAGCAACGGGGTATGTTCCGCGCCAGCGCTATGGTTATAATGGTTATTAAAAATCTAATATTTTCATTTGTTGATACGCTTCTTTTTCTTCCTGATTTCCCTGATTTTCAACATAGTTTTTGATAACTTCTGACGTTGTTCCGTCTCCTATAGTTCCAATGTAGCCCCCATCACTCCAAAGTTCACCACCCCAAAGCTGTTTTTTGATCTCAGGATATTCTTTAAAGATTTGCCTTGCTGTAATACTTTTTATTATTTGCATAACTTTTGAAGGAGAATACTTTGGCTCAGCTCCAACAAAAAGATGTACATGATCACCATCACTACCAATAGCATCAAACTCAAAATAGTACCTTTCACCAATTCCAAAACAGATGTTTTTCAAAAAGTTTATGAGTTTTATATCTGAAAGAAGATGTTTACGGTACTTAACACAAAAAACCATGTGGTATCTTATTTTATAGACACAATGATTTGCATGTCTTAATTCCATCTATAGTACAAAGGTGATTAAGGATAAAAATAAGTTATTTTACAACGGTTACCGGGGAAGTTTTCCATCCCCGCAGCAAGCTAGCGGGGTATTCGACTGAAATAAAAATTTCCAAAAACTTTTAAAAAAATAATATTCTTTACTATTTATTTAAGAAAGAAAAGACACTGGACCAAAAAGAGTCTGAACCAAAATCCATTGAGTACTGTAAAATTAGAAATCACTAGATTTTGATACAGACTCGAATAGAGATTGGATAAATATTCAATAGAGTTTATTCAATAGAGTTATTCAATAGAGTTATTCAATAGAGTTATTCAATAGAGTTATTCAATAGAGTTTATTCAATAGAGTTTATTCAATAGAGTTTATTCAATAGAGTTATTCAATAGAGTTTTTATTTCCGATAGAAATTCTAAAATAATTCACACATTTTAAAATATTTTACATATTTTTCTCCGTATATTCTGATCATCATCTGGAATTTTCTCTGGAAAAAGAGAATACTAATTTTCAAATTGTCAAATATAAGTTGATCTAAAGAATTATTTTATCTGAGGGAGACCCCTTCATTTCTACTGGAAAGATGTTAGGGTAGTTGGAGTATAGAATTTAGAGGTTATGAGATTATAAATAATATAAGTTAAAATATATTAAAGTGCATATTTTAACTAAAAACTTAAAATGTTTCACCTTTTTTTACAATTTATACACCGATTAATAACAAGATATATATAGAATAAAAGTCATAACATAACACTATTGTTTTGTTGCATTACCAAAATAAAATCTTTTTTTATTTTGTTGCTGAATCCCTCGAATCCTTTCAATCGAAGTCATGGGGTCCCCGGGTTATTTAAACTTTCCACTGGAAATAAAGGGGGGTTTCCATCCTTTCATTTATTCAATTGGACACTACATGTAACTCTAAAACAACTTAATTTAATACAGCAACAAAATACTTTATTCAAATTTAGTTCAACATTAGATTTTATCCAGTCCAATATTAGATCTTATTAATTCTCAAAATCAAAAAGATTCCAATCTTGATCAGTAGTAAGATATATTTAAAATAAGAAATTAGACATATGAAAATGAAATAAAGGGTATTATTTCTTTTCTTTCTTCACTCTTTTATTAGGCTCCTCAGCCTTTTTTGCGGAAGAACTCTTGAAGGATTTAAATTAAAAAGGTAATTTCAAAATAACCAGTTATATTTCATCCCTGAAAAGTAAACATATTCCGGCTATCTCAATAGTAAATCAGCAATTTCTACAGTTCTATAATATTGTCTTTTTTACAGTTCTATAATATTGTCTTTTTTACAGTTCTATAATATTGTCTTTTCTACTGGCTTTATGTGAATCAGTCTGTTCATAACGGTACGCTCCAGCTTGGAGGAGGCCCTCCTCCATTACAAGGTTTAAAAGCCAGGTAATTAACTGACGATTTCCAGATTTCTGATCGACAAGATAATCTTTTATGAATGAGAAAAGATTTACCATTGACCCACCATCCTGTTTTGTGGTGAAAGAAAAAGGATACAGAGTCAATCATATTTTACAGAACTTTCGCTATACTGCCTCTGTTTTTGGAATGAAAGTTTGAAAGATGAAAGTTTGAAAGATATAAGTTCTTAATAAAAACGAATGAGTTAATACATAAACATAATCAACTTTTTGGTTTTTAATACTTCTTATATATGTTTAGTTATTAAGTTCTGTTTATACTTTCTATCTAACTGTTTTTATTTTTTAAGTAATTTGTCAATTTCTTGCATTTTTATTTACATCAAAACTGTTTTCATTTTTAACACAACCACTTTCGTTTTTATGCAATCGTTTACTTCTGTCTCTATTTTATCTTATTATAAATATATTAAATACTTCAATGGAAATAAAGGGGTCCAAAAACCTTCTTTTTTCTTCCATGCGAAAAAGGGGATTTAAATCTAACCTTCAGGGACTCTGGAATTTTTAATTTTTTATTTTATTTTGGTGATGTCTATTGATACTGATTTTTTCATGCAATATTTAAGTTAAACAATGGTTCCAGTGGAAACAAGGGGGTCTTTACCATAACTATTTATACCGTGTACTTCCATTGCATCTACTGCAAATATGCTCTAAAATCAGAAGTTTATATACAAATTAGATCTCAAATTTTAGCTAAAGAACATTCCGGATACATATTTAATAAGGGTTTAAGAGATGTCCTAAAGTGCGCAACTGACTTTTCAGTTCGCTCCAAATCAGCCGGAAACAAAAATTTCAGGCATTAACTTTAAGAAATATCCATATATCTATCCATCTCCCTTTGTGAATCTACGCCTTGAATGTTTGACTTATCAAGATTATACTAAATAATAACCAGGTTTCTGGAATTACTGAGAACTAAGAATGAAAGACACTTTGAAAATTAGCAGTTACTTCTTTCGAAACATCATTGCAATGTAAAATTTGGAATTAAAGAAAGGAGATAAATTTTACGGCTCGTTAATTTTCTTAAACAGCTTATTAACTTTGTATATTAAAAACATATGTTTTTACAACATATGTTAATTGTCCGTATCATCTACCTTAACTCGTTACATCCATAGTACTATAACTTTTGTTAAGAGGGTCATTTATGATAAAGGCTCAATCATTAGACGGCTTATTCGAAAAATTACTTGACGGAAAGTCAATTTTCAAAAATAAAGAAGTTCTTCGTCCTTCTTATACGCCGGACCTGTTATTACACAGGAACGACCAGATAAACAGCCTTGCAACTATCCTGGTTTCCGCACTCAGGGGAGAGACCCCTTCAAATGTCCTTATTTACGGAAAAACTGGGACAGGAAAGACTGCTGTGACCAGGTATGTAGGAAAAGAGCTCGAAAGGGTAAGTGAAGACAAATCAATTTTCTGTTCTGTTGTTTATATTAACTGTGAAGTAATCGACACTCAGTACAGGCTTCTTGCAAACCTTGCCAGACATTTTGAAGAAGAGGTCCCTATGACCGGGTGGCCCACGGATCAGGTCTTCATGAAATTTAAAGAAGCAATTGATGCAAGAGACCAGGTCATTATCATTATCCTGGACGAGATTGACAAGCTGATAAAAAAAGGCGACGACGTCCTTTACAACCTTTCAAGGATCAATACCGATCTCAAGAAAGCCAAGGTCAGTATGATAGGGGTTTCTAATGACCTCAAATTCACAGAGTTTCTGGACCCTAGAGTCAAAAGTTCCCTGGGTGAAGAGGAACTGATCTTTCCGCCTTACGACGCCGAGCAGATCAGTGATATCTTGAAACAAAGGGCGAAAATGGCTTACAATGACGGAGTACTGGGTGAAATGGTAATCCCGCTCTGTGCAGCCTTTGCAGCCCAGGAACACGGCGATGCCCGCCGGGCACTTGACCTTCTGCGAGTTTCAGGAGAAATTGCTGAGAGAGAAAACCAGCCCCAGGTCCTTGAAGAACACGTGAGGCGCGCGCAGGAAAAGATCGAAATCGACCGCGTGGTAGAAGTTGTACGGACTCTTCCCACCCAGTCCAAGCTTGTGCTCTACAGTATCATCCTGCTCAGAAACAGGGGAAGAGAAGGTAAAAACGTCACAACCGGTGAGATGTATAATGTCTACCGCCAACTCTGTCATCATATTGACGTGGATATTCTTACCCAGCGCAGGGTCACTGACCTTATGTCAGAACTTGATATGCTCGGTATAGTCAATGCAGTGGTGGTAAGCAAAGGCCGTTATGGAAGGACAAAAGAAATCTCTTTAAGTGTTCCTGTGGAAAATACTCGCAAAGTCCTTCTTGAAGATTACAGGCTCAAACCTCTTGTAGATTTCAAAGCCTCAATCTTCAATAAGATGTTCTCATAAATATTCTTTAAATAATCTCTTAAATCTCTAAACGTTTCAAATGATTCAAAATGATTCAAAATGATTCAAAATGATTCAAATGATTCAAAACTATCCTGAACAATCTCCAGATGGTCTCTAAATCATCTCCGAAGTCCGGATTATCTTTTTGATCCGGCCTTTCTTTTCTTTCAATTTTTTAAAAATAGCCTCAGTTTTCAGGAAATAATATATATGATCCTGTGGTTTGACTAAGATCATACTATAATTCATATTTCAATTCATATTTCAAGTACATATCTACATTATTCAAAGCTCACATTATTGAATGTCGCACTATTCAAGTTTTTATCAAAATTAATGGTCTAAGTTTACTAACTCGAGTTTCGGTTTCTGTGAAAGTGTAATGAAAACTTAATTAAGGCTAAAACTTAATTGAGGCTTTTACTCAGATTTATCACTCAGGCTTATAATTAAAATCCAGGTATCCAGGTTTAAAAGGTAATTTTTAATGAAGATAATAGCATTCGTAGGCATGCCAGCTTCGGGAAAATCCGAAGCTTCCAGGATTGCCGCCGAGATGGGCATTCCTGTTATTATTATGGGTGATGTGATCCGTAAAGAAGTACTGAAGCGTGGGCTTGAGCCCACCGATTCCAATACCGGAATGGTTGCAACGGACCTTCGAAAATGCGAGGGTATGGACGCCGTTGCAAGACGCTGTATTTCTCAGATAAGGGAAACAGGTTCAGAACTTGTGGTTGTGGACGGTGTACGCGGGATTGCCGAAGTTGAGTGCTTCAGGAAGGAATTCGGAAAAGGCTTTATCCTGATTTCCATTTACGCTCCCATTGAAGTTCGATTTTCCAGGATCCAGAAAAGAGGAAGAAGCGACGATATGAACAGCATCGAAGGTCTCCGCCACAGGGATGAAAGAGAACTCGGCTGGGGCATGGGAGAAGCCATAGATGCTTCTAATGTGGAAATCGAAAACAACTTTACACTTGAGACTTTCAGAAAAGATGTTATCGATGTTTTGAGTAACTATTTAAGGTCAAGCCCGGAAAAATAATATCTCAAGAAAATGTTGGCAGGATAATATCTCAAGAAAAGCAGAATTCAACTGAAAACCTTATGGAACAAAAACACTTGAAATAATAAATTTGAAACAATAACATATGAAAATATAAATGGAGTACGCTCATGATAAGTGTAAAGGTTTCAGCATCTGTATATCCTACGGAAGATCCTGAAAAGGTTATTAAAGCAATTTCAGGCCTTTTTACAGGAGTTGAACTCAAAAAAGAAAGTATTAGCTCAATAGAACTCGAAAAAGGAGTTTCTCCTTCTTTCCGTATTACAGGCGAGGGAGGGCTTGATCTCCTGCTTACCCTGCACGGACTTATTCGCAGGGAACAAATCATAGATAGCATCCGTAACAAGGTTTTCAATAAAGGACTGTCCAGAGAAGGGCTTTCGGTCAGTTTTTTGCTTAACAAGCAGGCTGCTTTTGTTGGTGTTCCCAGCGTCCCTGCTGAAGAAGAACCCCTGGGATCCATCGAAGTCGCTATCAGGGCAGATTCTTCCGAGGAAATGGAAAGGCTTTTTGAGTGGCTTTTGCCTCTTACCGAAGAAGGAGTACCGGTTGTTGAAGTAGGAATGGAATATGTGGAAAAGGGCTGAAGTTTCGAAGCTCAGCTATACGAAACTTAGCTAATAAAGCTTAAAAAAGTTATCAAAGAAGAACACCTTTACACAGAAAGTAAATTAAAGGGGCTGAATCGTCATCATGCAACTGCATAAAATTAGTTTCTCATCACGAGCGGTCGTTGAGGACCCTTTTAAGTGGGCGTATACACTCGAAGACCACGGGTATACTGGCTGGGAAATCGTGCAGGAAGGTTCCCAATGCCTGAGCAGTAAGACCGTTCAGAACCTTAAGAATATTTATGATACTACCAGCCTGGAGCTGACTCTGCATTTGCCTTTCTCGGATATGAACCTTGCAGGCCTGAATGACTCAATCCGTGCAGAAGTCCTCAGGCAGATGAAGCATTACCTGACTCTTGCCTCTAATTACGTGAATCTGGCTGTGGTACACCCCGGATATCTCTCTCCTTATGGAGCTCAGGTCCCTCAGCAGGCCTATATGACAAACCTTGCCTCTATCCGGGAATTATGTGACTTTGCAGCTGATCTTGGGGTTTTGATAGCTGTTGAAAACATGCCAGATTTTCCAAAGATTTTTGGCAAATACCCTGATGAAATACAGGAAATGCTCGATGCAGTCGGGAGCCACAACGTGGGCTTTACTTTTGACGTCGGACATGCAAACACTGTTGGACTTATAGATGAATTTCTGGACCAGCTGGGAAACCGGATTTCCCATGTGCACATCCACGACAACATGGGCAAAAAAGATGAGCATCTTCCTCTCGGAGAGGGTACCATAAACTGGAAGCATGTTATGGAAAAGCTCTCAAACTACAAAGGAATCTTTGTTACTGAAATGGCTTCGGTTGAAGAAGGGATCAAAAGCCTTGAGTTTTTAAGAAATTTGTAAGGTTTTAAGAAAACTGTAAGGTTCGCGTACTGTTCTGGTACTTTCTTACCTATTAAATTTCCTTCATTTTCGATTTTTCACTCTTTCCTTTACCTCTTTCTTTTATCCACTCTTTCCTTTATCCACTCTTTCACTCAGATAGCTCTTTTTCTTTAAGGTACCTTGCCCAATCTCCATGCTCAATTACTGCGGTTTCGGGTTTTTCATCATAAACATAAATAAAACCCTTTACCTTCTGTTGCTCTACTTCAAGATCCACATATTCCCTGTGGTACCCGCCAAAAAGTTCCATGTAATCAATGGATTTTGCAACCTCAAGCTGCTGCTTTCCTGAAAACCTGCGCACTTCTGCAACTACAGAACTGTCATCAGCAGGGTAGACAGCCGGGTAAGGGCCCAGGGGGTAGAGGGCATATCCATGGATTCTTGTCATCCCAAGAAAGTCCGATTTGTTTGGTAGGTTTAAGCGCCGACTGTTATATAGTCCATTTCTGAGGCTGCCGTAAAGTGCCATTACGATCTCTTCACCTTCCACTCTTTCATAAGAACGCTGCCAGCAAACATTCCTGTGAAAGACCCTGCCGTATAGATTCCTGTCTGTCCCCTGAGCCATGTTTTTTCCTTCTTTATTTGTTCCTTTTTCATCCAATAATTTTTAGTTCAACTTCTTCTAATCCGGCTCTTTGTAATCTGGCTCGTTTTTATCTAACTTTTATTTCGTTTTAAGGTTATCTTGTAAGGTTATCTTATTTCGAAAAACCGTAACCTGCAAAGCGCTGGGTCAGGTCGAGGTTTGCAAGCAGGAAACGGTCTTCTTTGCTGTAGGCGACCTTTTTGTTTCCTGAAAGTTCCAGTACGCAGGTAGTTCCTGGCTTTGCTTCTTTTACTTCATTTCCATCAACCAGGATTTTTTCAACACGGACAGGTTCGGACTGAAGCCCGACAAAAAGGTGAAGCACACTTGCAGGCTCTATTTTTTTCGTAAATTTTGAGATCGTGCATTCCAGGGTATAATCAGTAGTTACGATTTCCTTATCCGAAATGATGAAGCCCCGCTCGATATCCTTTGCCTGGACATTTTTAAGGCGCATCCCAACTCTTGTGCCGGTTGGGGCACTGTCGATGTCCACATCATGGCTCTGGATCGAGCGGATTTCAATGTCCCTATCCATCGGGAAAATTTTAGTCTTATCCTTATCCTTTGAGATGCCCTGCTTGACAACCCCGAGGACAACACAACCTTTGCCTGTCACATTGAAAGCGTGGTCTATAAAGACTCTTGCAGGCAGGTTGTTAAGTTCTGCCTGTTCAGCTTCTATTTTCTCTGCCATTTCATTTATTCTGGCTTTAAGGTCTTCCACGCCTTCAAAAGGGTTCTTTGCGCTTTTGTTTGTATTAAGGGAAATACACTCCCAGTCCTGAAGTGCAGTCCCTGTAGTGATCACTTTTAACTTTGCTTTCAGCTCATCAATCGCGTACATGTGCGTGCTGTCTGATCTTGTCAGGGCAATAATTCCATGTTTAAAGCCCAGCAGGTCCAGGGCAATTATACATTCCCCGGTGTGGGCGTCCAGACCCTGAGGAGGAATACACAGGACTGCAAGGTCGGAAATATTCAGTGCCGTAATCAGGGATTTCAGGGTCTTCGGATAGGTGTGGGCGTCCACAAAAACCATTTTGCGGCTTTCCTTATCGTTATTGTACATTGTTATATCGGAGTAAGTTCCTTTTTTCCCGAGGTTTGCAGCAAGGGAAGTCCTGCCGCTTTTTTCTGTCCCTATAATTGCAACGTTTACCATGGTGAGTCCCCTTTTATGAATCAGTGTTTTCTAAATCAATGATATATATGTGAAAATTTTTAGTTTGTTGAGTTTGTTTTGAATAGAGTTTATTGAATTTTAAAGATTAATCGAATATTAATGCTTAATATTTCTGAAGCAGCAGCTTTTTGAAAATACAACTTAATATACTCACTTTAAAGCTGCAACTTTTAGAGTATGGCTTTCGCTAACTTTGTATCTGCCACTGGTATTAATATACTTCAATATATTTCTTTTCACACTGTTACCGAGAAAACCAATCAAGAAAAAGAAAAGCGATTAAGAAAAAAATCAACTTGGAAAAACAAAACAAACTAAAAATAACCGAAAATAGGTTCCATTTTCAGGGTAACTCGGTCACCAGAGTTCTCCTTCCCAGATCGCCTGAGTTTTATCATTGGTGCTTTTATTGACTTTTTTTATGTTTATCATGTACTCGTTTCCTATAGGCTGCGGTGTTTCGAAGATAGCATCCACTCCAAGCCTTTTGAGGTAATTCTCGAATTCCGTTGCAGTTTTTGGGTCCTTTACCCGGATCCTGACCTCTTCATAGAGCCTCTGCCCGTTCTTTACAATCCTGATTGAATCTCTCAGTGGGTTCAGGATGCTTTCTCCAAGCTGTATGCAGCGTTTTTCAAAGTCGGTTTCATCTTCGTCCCATTCTACTGTCTGGAAACCTTCTCTAACAATTCTGGAGAGCATGTAATCCCGGCCTGCTTCATTATAGAACCTGAAGGCATGCCTGAGGTCCGAACAGTTGCTCTGGGATGAGGTATATTTCAGGGGGGGAAGAACCATATCAGGGTCTTTTATTACTACGCCTTCGTGCTCGGTTTTCCCCAGCTCCCGGATGATATCTGCGATTTCTTCAGGAGCGGTTTCTAGGGGAATTTCCCCAAAGGCCCTCACCTGCAAAAAACCGTATTTTTCCATCATCTCCCGCCTTTTTGACGTGGGTAGAGGTTTTCCTGTGTTTTTTTCCCGGATATCGAAAATATAGAACTCCACGGATTCGATACCATAGATTTCTTTTGGGACATAAGGGTTGTCCGGGCCTACCATTTCCCCGTAGAGCACAAGCTCCGGGAAATCGTCAAAAAACTTCAGGTTCAGTTTCACATTTGCCCTTTCAGTTGTGTAAGGGCAGACATAGCCGCTCCGTGTGATTGCCAGGATATTGCCTTTTACATTTGCAACCCTTACGTTATACCCGTTCATTTTTTCTTCAACAGCTACCTTTTCAAGCCTGCTGAAATGTTTCTTTATAGTGGGGTCCAGCACCATTGCTCTCCTGATTTTGGGAAAGCCCATAATTACTTCAAAAGTATCCCCTTTTTCGTAAAGCACTGTCCCTCTTTCTATACGGGAAACTTCTTTGTCGAAGCGGAACAAATAGTCATGCTTTTCCCAGTTCCTGGCAAGATAGTTTTTTTCAAAAAGGTGTTGAACTCTTCCTTCATCGAACCCCAGAAAACCAGCCAGCTGCGCAACAAAGTCAGGACTTATTTCTCCATTTTCCCCTTTATTCATATTTGTTTATCTGTGTTCAGGCATGAAATAAGTTATCCTTCCTTCACCGACCTTCAGGACAGTCACACCTTCAGGAAAGTCGTCCTGAAGAAATTGGCTGGTTTATAAAGAATAAGTCCGTCTATCAAAAATCTTTCTATCAAAAATCTTTTTAAGTATGTGGCTTCTATTTCTTCTGTACGTAAATTTCAAAGTAGGCCAGGAGGCTACAAAATGGCTGACGATATCGACTACGAGATTATTGGCGACGATATGCAGATCGTTGAGATTGAGCTTGATCCAGGCGAGGCTGTTCAGGCAGAAGCCGGTGCTATGGCATATATGGGACCCGGAATCCAGATGCAGACAAGTATGGGAAGCGAAGGTGGTGGACTCCTGGGAGGTCTGAAAAAAGGTCTCAAAAGAGCCCTGACAGGAGAGAGTTTCTTTATTACAAGCTTTATTCACAAGGGCTCTGGAAAAGGTCATGTAGCGTTTGCGGCTCCTTATCCGGGCAAGATCCTTCCCCTTGACCTTTCAAAGTTTGGAGGCAGCGTTCTCTGCCAGAAGGATGCTTTTCTCTGTGCTGCACGGGGCGTGGAAGTGGAAGTAGCTTTTACCCGCAAACTCGGTGCAGGGCTTTTCGGTGGTGAAGGTTTTATTCTCCAGAGACTGAAAGGTGACGGCCTGGCTTTTGTTCATATCGGAGGCACAATTATAAGAAAAGACCTGGCTCCGGGTGAGACATACAAAGTTGACACTGGCTGTGTGGCAGCTTTTACCGAAGATGTGACTTATGATATAACATGGTCGAGAGATTTTAAAAATGCCCTCTTTGGCGGTGAAGGAGTTGTCCTTGCTACCCTGACAGGTCCAGGTACTGTGTACATGCAGAGCCTGCCCTTCTCGCGCCTTGCAGACAGGATTTTTGCAGCTTCTGCCTACGGCCACAACCGGGATGAACAGACTGGCATTGGTGGCAGCGACGTACTGGGCGGCTTACTTGGCGGAGACAGGTCATTCTAAAACAGAAGCAATCATAGCAGCTTAGTCAAATTCGTAATTGAGAATTAATTGAGAATTAATAGTGGATTCGAGAATTAATAGAGAATTAATTATTTTGGTGAAAACCAATAACGAGTAAAAAAAGGAAGTATTAAACAGAAAATATTGAAAGATCAGGAAGGCCTGTCCCTTAAGGGGCAGACCTTTTTCTTTCTCTCTTTTCTTCTCTAAGTTTTCATTCCTGAATTGTGTTTATGACGTTCCTGCGTGCGAGGAAACCAACGAGCTCTTCTTCCAGATTGAGGACAGGAACACCTCCAACATCGTGTTCCAGCATGCTATTAACCGCATCTGAAAGAGGGGTATTGGTGTGCACACTGACCACGCTGCGGGTCATAATATCTCCAACAAGCAGGTTCTTTATTCTGGAGTCCTGCTGGTTGTCAGCTACCAGATCCCTGAAAGAGCGCATCGCAAAAGCGATATCATCTTCTGCAATGATTCCTACAAGTTTCCCGTTTTCAATTACCGGCAGTCTTCCCACATTCTTATCAAGAATCAGGCGCCTGGCGTGGCTTACACGGTCTGAAGGGCTGACAGTGATCGGGTATTTTTCCATTACTTCCCCGACAAAGCCTGTAAAACGGTTTGCTTTCATGAATTCCTGTGGGGTCACCCAACCCATTGCGTTTCCATTATCACTGACAATGATCACGCCCCCTTTCTTTTTCATCAGGATAAGGGCATCTTTAATGTCAGTGTCTGGTAAAACCTTTACAAAATTATCGGATATGGCTGTTGCAACATGCAAGGAGGATGCTGGTTTGCTCTGTTTCCTGCGAGTTCCGAGCTGCTCTGTCAGACTTCTCATGGTAAGTACTCCGAGTACCTGGTTGTCATGGACTACAAGCAGACGCTTTGTGTCTTTCTTTTCCATGAGATCAAGGGCGTGAGATATGGTGTCTGACTTATCAATCCTGTGTGGTTGTACCATTATGTCTTTAACTTGCATGCATTTCACCTCATGCGTATCCAGAATTCTAATTTTTAATTCTCCGCAATTTTCGTTTTTATAGACGTTCTTGCGTTTTTACAGACTTTAATACATCCATTTTTCCAAGTTTTATTTGCATCCTTCTTTTGCTTTCAGCTATCCTTTTTTTGTTCTTTTTACCGTATATACCTCCGTAATACGTGCTGTCATGGATTTACTATCATAATTAATTAGTTTTACCCTTTTAAAGGTATTTTGCTCCTCTTTTACTCTCAATGTTACCGGACTTATTTTCCAATCCACTTTCAGACTGTCTTTTTCAGAGCACAGCTTTCATAATGTCGGTCCTGCTCAGTATTCCTACTATTTCTTCATCTTCACTGACAGGCAGGGCATTCATTCCTTCTTCAATCAATTTTTTTGCAGCATTGCTGATTTTCTCGTTTATATCAATGGACATTATTGGAGAAACCATGATGTCTTCTGCTATTAAGGGCACTTCTTTCACATACCTGTAAGTTTTCTGCCCTCCAGGTGAGGACTTCCGTGTCATCTTGATACTTTTTGTTGAAAGTTTGCCTTCGTTATCAGTTAAGAGATTTAAGGCAATGCTTCTCCTCGAGATCAGTCCAACAGGTTTTCCTGCATCGTCTTTAACGATTACTCTCTCAATCTCATTTTTATTCAGTTCGTCTATGACATGGTTGATTGTGTGGTGCCTGTGAACAGAAACAACATCTTCGGTCATCAGTCTGGAGATCTTGGTTTCTATTTCATCTGCATGTTCTGCAACATAGCGCACGATATCTGTCCTGGTAACAATACCTACGATATCGTTTTTTACCACCGGAATGTTATGTACCCCGTTCTCAAGCATCAAGGCGACTGCCTGGGAAATGGAGGCCTCGGGATAAATGGTGATTACGGACTCTGTCATCAGCAACTTGATAGGGATCTGGTCTATCGGCCGTCTCCTCCAGAGAGGTTCAGCCTGAGCCAGGCGGTTGGTGATGTCTGATTTCGTGACGATTCCCACCATTTTGCCCTTGTTGAGGACAAGCAATGTACTGATTTTGTATCTTAACATCAGATTTCTTGCATGTGACACGGGTTCATCTACGTTTATAACGTACACAGGTGAACTCATGATGTCCGCCACATTCATTGAATACCTCCTTCATTTTTACATTATATATGTATCAATAATTATAGTTTTTGAATCAAGTGTAAACTTTGAAATTTTTATTGTAAACTTTCCTTTAAATTTCAATGTTTTACCAACATCAGCCGTTCTTTTTAAATTATATCCTTTTTAACTTACATTTTAACTTACATTATGTAAATGATTTAACTTACATTATGTAAATGATACAAGTATGGAGTTGCAGGGATACAAGTATGGAGTTGCAGGCTGATCAGGAAGTATGCTGGTTGAAGAGAATTTGTCCTTAGAATTTGTCCTTAGGAGTTGTCCTTAGAATTGTCTTAAGGAATCATGAAGGAATTTTTCTGAACCTTTATTTAAGACCAGCTACGCTCCAAGATACAGAGATCCCCAGAATACAGAATTTATTCTGGTCTGTCCAGCTAAGAAGTTTACCTCCTTCAACCTTTTTATGAAGTTGAATCCGGATTTCTTTTTATGAATTCTCCGGGTTAATTCTGGCTTATCAGTTCTGGTCTGATTTAACAGAAGTTTATCTGATTTAACAGAAGTTTATCTGATTTAACAGAAAATTTTCTTATTTAACTGAAGATTCCATAGTTTTTTCCAGTTTACCAGGATTTTTATTTTGGCCTTATCTAAACTCCTGTTAAAAGTCAAAAGCTCGCAGGAAATCGCTCTCTGTAATAATACCGCGTAGCATTCCATCTTCCAGAACCGGAAGTGAACCTATCTTTTTCTCGAGCATGATTTCCATAGCTTTTCCCATATCTGTGCCAGGGCTGGTCCAGATCAGTTCTTTTGAAACAATAGAGCCTACGGGCTGGTCCAGAGCCTCACGAATATTCCCTGTTGTGAGTTTGCTGAACGCATCCCCTCTACCCATGAAATGAACAATATCGGAGGCAGTAACTATTCCCGCAAAGATCCCGTCCTTTACCACAGGAAGCCTTCGGAATCTGTTCTGTACCATTACTTTTGCCGCCTGTCCTATGGTGGTATCTGTTGTTACCATTGTGACATTTTTGGTCATATATTCATCAACAGTTTTATTTGTCACAAGTCCGCCCATCAGTTCCACGGCGTTTCTTTCAGTAAAGATTGCGACGACCTGCATTTCATTGTTTACTATTGGCAGGCCTCCGGTCCTCCTTTCAAGCATTGTTTTAACGGCTTCTTTAAAATCTGCCTGATCATAGATGTATGCAACATCAGTATCCATGATCTGCCGTACCTCTTCATTTATTGCAGCCAGAAGTTTGCCTTTGAAGCGGTTTGTGACAAGGAGATTTCTTTTGCCGCCTCCCAGGAAATCAATGATATCAACAGACGTAATTACCCCTTCCAGTCTTCCTGTTCCTGCGTCTGTGATAGGAATACGTCTGAACTTCCTTTCAGTCATAATCCTGATCGCTTCCATTATGGTTGCGGTGGGAGGGAGGGTCACTACATTCCTTGTTGCCAGGGCAAGAATTTTTCCCTCATGTTCTGAAATTCGGGATTTAAAATCGGGGCCAATTCTCATTGTGCCCATGCTGCTGACCATGTGTGGGTCTTTCTGCTGTGGCTTTTTGCTTGATTTGTTCATTTTTGGCTGAACATTCATCTTTTCGACTGGTACAAATGACTTATTTTTGCTCAATAGGATCACCGAATCGAGTTGCAGTTAATTGCTTTTTTCATCTTCCGTTTTTCCTCTACCTGCATTTCGCAGAAATTTCTCATGAGGCATGAATCGCAGCCTCAGGACCTTGGTTAGTGTTGGAGACAGACAAAGCCTTAAAGCAATCTTCTCTCGAATCTTTCTGAACACTTATTCTTTGAACATTTACTCTTATTTGCCAATCTGTAATCTTTATCAATTATAATCTTTAATCATTATAATACTTTTGCGCGAGAACCTAACTTTATCTTTTTGCGCCTCAGGATTACTCAGTCCACCCTTTAACTATGGACTCCAGGAGATCTTGCCTATCAACGATCCCAGATATTTTACCCTGCTCATTTACTACAGTAACTCTTCCTATATCGCGCTGAACAATCATTTTAATAGCACTTATAATGGAATCATTCTCTGAAAGAGTATAAGCGGGAGTGGACATAATCTTTTCAACTTTGGGACTTTCGTTTGGCCTTGTTGCCCGTTCGTCTTCTACGGACATTCTTAAAATGCCTGATTTAATTATGTCCCTTCTTGTTATCATTCCAATAGGGTCCCCTTTCTTTGAAACTACTGGAATGCCGGTATAATCCGTTTCTATCATATAGTTCCAGACCCGGGAGACCCTTTCATCTGGAAAACAGGTTTTGACTTTTTTAGTCATAATGGCTTCTATTGTTTTCGAAGTGCTTTTGGGGAGTTCCACGTTCCTGAGAATATCCACATCACTGAGAATTCCCACAACCGTACGGTCTGTTGTTGATTTGACAACCGGAACCCTGTTCTGTTTCGATTGCACCATTAACTTTGCAGCTTTCGCGACATCCATATCCGGAGTGACCGTTGGGGACTGCCTCGCATACCCACTCACTGTAACGTTTGAGCGAGTGGATGTGATATTCATGATATCCTGGTCATTTAGCATTCCAACAAGCCTGTTTCCTTCATCAACAACAACAATACCCCGAAGGAAGTGGTCACGCATCAGCTGACGGGCGCGAGTTACAAATTCTCCTTCTTTGATACTTACAGGCCCATTTGTCATAATCTCGCTGACATTCATTATTTACCTTCCTCTCTTTTATTTAAAATAGTAAGTTGAAAGTTAAGATCTCAAACTTTTAAGATCTCAAACTTATATCTCACCGGTGATTGTAGTTCACATTGTGGTTCACCAGTGAATGTAGTTCACTCATAGTCCTCCCCTTCCGCTTGCCGGCAGTTTTCGCATAAATACCTGCCGTCAACCAATTTGAGGTCTGGTGAGTGATAGGAACAGGACTCACACACTCCTGTAGCTGGCTCCTCTGAAACTTCTTCAATTGAGGGGGTGGAGAGGAGAGCTTCCCGGTTCATATCAATAAGATCTTTGAGGATCGTATTGAGACTGGGCGTTATCATCAGGATGTCTGTATTCGAAATAACTCCTATGATTGTACCGTTTTCCAGGACTGGCAGTCTCTTAACATTGGCTCTCAGCATGAGCTTCGCAGCTTCAATTATACTGGTTGCAGGGTTTACAGTCAGCAGAGGGGTGGAGAGAATTTCGCTTGCATCCACCTCACTTGGTTTTCTGTTCCCAGTAATGACACTCTTTACAAGGTCTCTTTCAGTTATGATCCCCATTGCCTTTCCGTTTTCTGTGATAATAACGCTTCCTGCATCACGACTTATCATTTCCTTTGCAATAGCAGGAATATCTGAGTTAATATCCATTGTTATGACTGCTTTATTCATGACTTCAGCAACTGAGACCTCTTTCTCAATTTCTCTGTTGTGAATACCAGTACCTATTTCCCTTTCAGGGTCTTGTACCATTGGTTGCAGTTCCCCCTTTACCTATTCAACACCCAAAACCGGTAAATTCGTTATTAAAAGTCCATTCAGGTTTTCAATTTCCTGTGGAAAAATCTTCCAGATTCTTTTAAACTTCCCCGTTTTATACAGCTCTGGAAGGAAATCCTGAAAAGCCGGTTATCGGTAAAATTTTCGTTCAAATATCTTTCCGGCTCTTTTTCCTCTAATTCCCGCACTTCTGAGACCTTTTTTTAACATTTAATATATACGAGTCAATGGTACATAATGCTAACGGCATTTCCTTTTAGTAGCCTTTTAGTAGAGATCTATTTTTACTCAAAGTAGGCGCAGCAACTCTTTTTTAAACCCGAGCTTTCCGTCTTCTTCGCGAGATGTTTCTGAAAGTTCGGCAGGAATTTTTTCACAACCCCTTTATTTCCACTGGAGATTTTTGTTCCAGATGAAAAATATCTAATTGTCTATAAAAAATATTAAGGAGAAGCAACTGAAGGAAAATATACTTCTGAAAAAAATATTAATAAGAACAAAATATCCCTAATTATATTTAGAATGCTATTGATTTTTCTCACAGGAAATTTTTTAAACCCCTATATTTCCACTGGAACCCACTTTTCTACTTTTTTGCTTGAAAATATCCGGGTTTAGAACTGACTTTTAGAACTGACTATATTTTCCTGAAAAAAATAATCTTTTTCAAAAAGAACAAAAAAGAAACCAGAAAGGGGCTATATAATGAATAAAATATGAATGTCAGGTAAATGTCAGGTAAATGTAAAATAAAAATTCGACAAATTCAGTAAAATCCAGACAAGGACATAATGTAAAAACATTAACAGAATTTGATCGTCATCCAGCAAAAAATAGGTATAAAATTAAGAGCGGTAAAAAGCTAATATAAAATAAATAAATACAGTATTAGGCAGATAAATAATGCACAGAAAATAAATAAACAGATAAAATAAACAAGAGATATAAAAGAAATAAAATAATGAGAGAGCTTAAGTAAATAGAAACAGGAGAATGATCAGAGAATAGAATGATCAGAGAATAATCACTCTACTCCTGTTTCCAACACTTAATTCTATTTCTTCATTCAGCCCATACCTGGCATACGCGTCAATGATCTGGATTTCGGAATCGATATCCAGGTCTTCTATCACATAGGCCTGTTCTCCCCAGAGAGTCACCCGGATGCTGCCTGTTTCGTCTTTAAGCTGCAGGTTTGCGACCACATTTTCGGTTCCGTCTTCTTTTTCAAATTCTCTGAGTTCCCCTATCTCGGAAACCTTTCCCTGTACAGAATAACTTTCTCCAGGGATGATGTCAGCTATGCCAGTAAATTTCTCTCTGTAATCAACCGTTTTTTCACTTCTTTGAATTATTCCTCTGGCTCCCAGGTTGAGTTCAACCTGCTGGCTGAAAGTATTTTCCCGGGAATAAGCGTTAAGGACTTCAACGGTATCATCAAAATCAATTTCTTCAAGAAAATCGGTTTTTTCATCCCAGATTGTCAGTCTTATTTTGCCTGTAGAATCGCCCAGAAGGATATTTCCTACTCTCCCAACAGACCCGTCTTTTTTCTCGAAAGTCCGAACTTCTGATATATCAAGCACCCTTCCTGAGATATTAATATTATTCATATCAGCCTTTATATCTTCAATAGGGGTAAACTCCTCCTCGTATTCGACTTTCTTTTCACTTTTCCTTATTATGCTCCGGTTTCCTATCTGCAGCTCTACTTTCTGGGTAAAGGCATTTTCCCGAGCGTAAGCATTGACAAGCTCAACAGTATCCCCGTACTCAATCTGATTTAGAAAATCAGTTTTTTCGTCCCAGAGTGTTACTCTAAGTGTACCTGTTTCGTCGCCAATCAACAGGTTTCCCACCCTTCCACTGTTGCCGTCTTTGCGTTGGAAGGTCCTGACTTCGGAGACCTCCAGTACCTTTCCGGTAACGTTGATGTCTCCCATACCATCTTTTATGTCCTTTATTTTCTGGCTGCTCAAGACAACATCAACTTCTTCTTCACTTTCGGTTAGAACTCCATTGTTGCCGATGTTAACTTCCACTCCGGAATATCCCTGCTTTGCAAATCCGCTGACCTGAATGGTTTGCCCTACCTTTATTTTTCCCGTCTTAATCAGATCTGCCATGTTGTCCCACAGGGTTAACTTTACTTTCCCTGTCTCATCACCGACGATAAGGTTTCCTACCCTGCCTATAGTCCCGTCGTTCCTTGTGAACTCTTTAACATCGAAAACCGAAATAATTCTTGCAATAAAATTAACAGGCCCGCTCTCAGGGGTAATATTTTCTATTTTTATGCTGTCTCTGCCAACATCCGAGAATCCCAGTTCATTAGCAACCAGCACGGCAGCCATTTCCTCATCACAAAGCCCTCCCATGTTCTCGACCTTTTCCTGTGTGCGCTTCAGGAAATCCTCTTTACTTATGACGTGGCTGAGCTTCTTATAAATAGTTTCAATATCGGTCATATTATTCCCTTGAATCGTTGATGCTTACTTTCAATGTTTGGTGGTGCTTTTCTTTGATGTATGTACCTGCCTTAAAATCAGGTATTTATTCCTGAAAGAGTGTTAATGCGAGCTTTAATTTCAGGACGCAAAGCGTTTTGAATATGTGAAGTGTTTTGGAAATTCAATATATTCAGGTTAAGGCTTGATATAAAATTCAGATTAAATATTTTTAAGTCTAAGATAAAATATTTCTCAATCTTATAAGAGAAATAACCAGATTCTATACGTCCTTTCGCTAATGCATAATAAGAATATCCCCGAAAATTAAATATTATTTGGTAAGTCCACTCTTTTTCGGTTACTTTTAAAGATCAATACTTTTTAAATATCCCTTGATACGGTATGTAAGGTGTCTTACTAAAGATTACCGGATGCAGGGTGAAAGTATTATACACGCGAAATGAGATTATTTTTGCTGATCGGCTATCTTGAGATAGTTCCTTGAGATAGTTCCTTGAGATAGTTCCTTGAGATAGTTCCTTGAGATAGTTCCTTGAGATAGTTCCTTGAGATAGTTCCTT
>ENA-UOOK01002962-UOOK01002962.1-fermentation-metagenome-genome-assembly--contig:-NODE-2962-length-20009-cov-4.264909_pt1 | contig 20009 bp, 13 predicted proteins | sample MGYA00245777_ERZ724023 | MGnify/ENA primary metagenome ERZ724023 (study PRJEB28704, sample SAMN03018312) | fermentation metagenome | biome: anthropogenic terrestrial biome; feature: soil; material...
ACGCCCACCTGGGAATCAAGCACTTATCGATATTTCGGTAAGTGCTTTTTTATTTTCAATTTAGAAATTAATTATACTACTTGGAATATATAAAACTTTAAATATTTTGTCTCTGGAAGCCCCATCAAAATAGGGTGATCGGGAGACTGCCCACCACGATAAATTAGTTTAAGTTGTTTTCCAATCTTGCAAGCTTCACGATAAATTAAATCTTCAAATACATCTTCAAAAATATGAAATGAACAACTTGAAGATACTAAATATCCGTTTTTATTTAGCATTTTCATAGCTAATTTGTTAATTTTTGCATAAGCGGCTCGAGCTTTTGGGACAGATTTTCTATTTTTAGCGAATGCAGGAGGATCAAGAATAATCATATCCCATTTTTCATTTCTTTCATTAGCTTTTGACAAATATTCAGCTACATCAGATTTAATTACATTAATCTTTAAATCATTTAAATCTGCATTTTTAAGAACATTTTGCAGAGCTATTTCGGAAGTATCTATAGCAGAAATTAAGTTAGCACCACCAAGTCCAGCATTTAAAGCAAAACCACCTTGATTTGTATAACAATCTAATACATTTAATCCCTTTGAAATATTTCGAATATATAATCTATTAAATTTTTGATCGAGAAAATATCCAGTTTTTTGCCCACTTAAAATTGACAATTCTAATTTCACTCCAAATTCATTTGAAATAAATGAATCGGGAACATCACCAAAAAGAATTTTAGATTCTAAGGAAAGCCCTTCAATTTCTCTAAGTTTTGTTTCGTTTTTTTCAATAATGCCTTTCACATTTTGGAAATTATTAAGAATTGCTTGCACAATTAAATCTTTATTCTTTTCCATTCCAGCGGATAAGATTTGGACTGCAAAATAATTAGAATATTTGTCAATAATTAATCCGGGTAATAAATCCGATTCTCCAAAAACTATACGAGACATTTCCAAGTCTTTAATTACATTTTCTCTAAGCTTTTTTGCATCAGAAATTCTTTGCGTAAAAAGGTTTAAATCAGGTGGAACAAATGTTTTTAGTAATCTCACCGAAATCAAGCTATTTGGATTATAAAATCCATATCCATAAGATTTATTATGGTAATCAATTACCTCTACAATAGAACCGGGTTCAGCTTTAATATGATCTTGAATTTCATTGCTAAAAATCCATAAATGACCGAATTTAATTTTTTGATCACCTTTATTTTTAATTCTGATTTGTGGAATTAAGTTCATTTTTATTCAATAATTTAATAAAAAAAAGTATTGTATCTGATTAAAATGACACAATACTTTTAAAAAATATAGTTGTACTTTATATAATCATAAAAAGATTATAAAACAAATTTGGATAAATACCAATTGCAATTATTCCAATAATACAAATAGCAATTGCTATCTTAGAATTTCCAATTTTAACATCTCCAATTGGTGAATCATTTGATTGAAAGTACATATTAAGAATTACTCTTATATAAAAATACATTGAAATAATAGAAGCAATTACTGCTACGATAGTTAGCCAAGTATAACCAGCTTTTATTGAAGACACGAATAAGAAATACTTACCAAAGAATCCACCAAAAGGAGGAATTCCAGCAAGTGAGAGCATAAAGCATGTCATAACAGCAGCTAATATTGGATGTGTAGCTCTAAGATTTTTAAAATCATCTAATGAAATATTATTTCCATCTTTATCTTCTAATACACTTAAAATTGCAAATGCACCAGCTTGCATAAATATATACGCTAATGAATAATAAGCTACTGCAGAATATCCTTCAACTGAATTAGAAACAATTCCCATTAAAATATAGCCAGCGTGAGCAACGGATGAATATGCAAGCATTCTTTTTATATTTGTCTGCGAAATAGCTGTAATATTTCCAATTAACATAGTACATGCTGAAATAATTGCCAATATATTTCTAGCAAGCTCAGAAGTATGCAAAACATTTAAATCAGTTGTAGAATTTAAAACTAAATTTTTAAAAACAACTACAAAACCAGCCAATGCTGCAATTTTACCGGCAGTACTTAAAAATCCTGCTGAAATAGTAGGGGAACCAAAATATACATCAGGAGCCCATTGATGAAATGGGAATGCTGCAACTTTGAAAGATAAACCTACTATTAATAGTCCAACTCCAATTTTGAAATAAAGTGGATTTACTGCACTAGTTAGCAAAGATTCGCTTATTTGAGCAAAATAAATTGAACTGCTGCTTCCGTAGACAAAAGATATTCCAAACAATAAAAATGCTGAAGCAAAAGAACCTAAGAAAAAGTATTTAATTGCAGCTTCAATAGATGCGCTTTTTGTTCTGAAAAAGCCAGCCAATACATAAAAAGTAATTGACATTAATTCTACACCTAAAAAGAGCATTAATAAGCTACCAGAATGAGCAATTGAAGTCATTCCGACTATGGATAATAAAATTAGTGAATAATATTCATTATAATTTTTAAATGCTTTTTCATTGTATTCCTTAGCAGATAATATTGCGATTAGTCCGGCAATTCCAAACAAGATATCAAAAATAGAAGCAAAAGTACTAAATGATAAATGTCCACCAAGATAAGTCCCTGAAATATTGCCAAATTGTGTTGGATTTATAAATAATGTATAAACACTAAAACCTATATATATCAACAATAGAATAATAGTTGAAAAATAAATTACTTGTTTGTTTCTAATAAATGCGTCGAACATCAAAAGTACAATCGCAGAAACTGAAATTACTATAAGTGGCGATGCCAATAAAAATTCGTTAATCATTATATTTACTTTCCTCCACTTATTTATTTAATTGAATTGAATAATTATTTGTTGATTTATGCATCATAACATTTTGAACAGTTTTGTTTGTAGAAGCTTCAGAAACTTTTAGGAAAGAATTTGGATATAAACCAATCCATAAAATTAATATTACAATAGGAACTAGCATACCAATTTCTCTTTTGTTTAAATCTTTTAAATTATGATTTGCTGGATTTGTATTTTGCCCATACATTACTCTTTGGAACATCCATAATAAATAAACAGCTGCGAATATCACACCTGTGGTTGAAATGATTGTATATGCCCAAGAATTATATATAGGTGAAGTGAAAGAGCCAATTAAAGTTAAATACTCACCAACAAATCCATTTAATCCCGGAAGACCAACCGAAGCAAGCATAGCAAGAGAGAAAAATACAGTGAATACAGGCATAACCTTTGCAATTCCTCCAAATTCTGATATTTCACGTGTATGTCTTCTTTCATATAACATTCCTACACAAAGGAATAACATACCAGTAGAAAGTCCGTGATTAACCATTTGAATTACTGCACCTTGCAATCCCATTGAAGTTACGGAAAAGATACCTAATACAATAAATCCCATGTGGCTCACTGAACTATAGGCTACTAATCGTTTAATATCGGTTTGTACCATAGCTAAAATAGCACCATAAATTATTCCAATTACTGCTAAAATTCCAATAACAGAAGAATAATAAACAGATGCTTGAGGGAAGAGATCTAAATTAAATCTTATTAAACCATAAGTTCCCATTTTTAATAATACACCTGCTAAAATTACTGAACCTGGTGTAGGAGCTTCTGTATGAGCATCTGGCAACCAAGTATGAAGCGGGAATAGAGGAACTTTTATGCAAAAAGCTAATGCAAAAGCAATGAATATCCATTTTTGAATGTCCATCGGGATAGGAGAAGCCTGAAGTGCATCGTAGATTGCTAAATAATTAACAGTAAAACCTGAAGCTAAATTCAATACATTTGAGCCCACATATACACCAACCCAAACAATTGCTGCAAGCATAAATAAAGATCCTACCACTGTGAAAATAAAGAATTTTACAGTTGCATAAAACTTATCTTTGCCTCCCCAAATACCAATTATAAAATACATTGGAATTAGGATTAATTCCCAAAATACGTAGAATAAGATTAAATCTAATGCAATAAAAACTCCAATCATAGCAAATTCAAGCAATAGTACAAAGAAATAATATTCTTTTTCACGTTTTTCAATTGCTGAAAATGACGAAAGAATCATAATCGGAGTCAAAAACGTAGTAAGAGCTACGAGTAAAATTGAAATTCCATCTAATCCAATTCTAAATCCTGCGTCAATCTGAGGTATCCAAGGAATATTTATATAAAATTGAAAATCAGGTGATGCAGTATTGAAATTGAGCAATAAAATAATTGTTCCAATAAATGAAAGTAAGGAAATCCCCAGAGAGAAATTCTTTAAAGCACTAACATTACTTTTATTAAAAAATAAAAGCAATAATGCACCTAATAATGGTAGAAATAAAGTAATAATTAATAATTCAGTCATATCTATAATTTTCTTTAGTTAATTCAATTAAAATAAAATAAATGCACCTAATATAATTACAATTCCTAATGCCATGAGTACTGCATAGTTCTGCACAATGCCAGTTTGAAGTTTTTTAAGTGATTGAGCAAATATTGCAGTTGTATTAGCTGTACCATTAATAATTCCATCTATGATTTTAATATCAAGAACTTTCCAGAAGAAATTTCTTGAAGCTAATACAATTGGATCTACTATAAATGTAAAATAGAATTCATCTATTTTATATTTATTGAGTAGCATTTTATATATACCGGGGCTTGATGAAACCAATTTGCGAGGTGTTTTCCAATCTTTATCTAAATAATAGAATTTTCTTGCGAAATATATACCTATTAATGCAATACATACCGAGACTATCATTAGTACAATTTCAAATAAATGTGAATGATGTACAATATCATTGTGCGTTGTTAAAACTTTATTTGCATTTGAGAAAATTGGTGCTAAGTAATTATGTAATATATTAGGATGCTCGCTTATCCATGACCCTAATGCTTCTGGTACTCCTAAAAATCCACCAATAGCTGATAAAACTGCTAATATTATTAATGGAATGGTCATAGTCGATGGAGATTCATGTGGATGGAATTTAGAATGATTAAATCTCTCTTCACCGTGGAATACTAAATATAATAATCTAAACATATAAAATGCAGTAAATAAAGCTGAAATTGCAAGGATAGCCCATGGCAAAATGCCATTATTTACAAAAACTGAATATAATATTTCGTCCTTTGAGAAAAATCCACTGAAAAATGGAATACCGGCAATTGCTAATGTTGCAATGAGGAATGTGAAATATGTTTTGGGCATATATTTCTTTAGACCACCCATTAATTTTATATTTTGTTCATCACTCATTGCATGAATCACTGAGCCAGCACCGAGGAATAATAATCCTTTAAAGAATGCATGAGTCATCACGTGAAATACTCCTGCAGTGAATGCTCCTGCTCCTAATGCAGCAAACATAAAACCTAATTGGCTCACAGTAGAATATGCTAAAACCTTTTTAAAATCATTTTGTACTAAACCTACAGATGCAGCCGTAAATGCTGTTATTATTCCAACTACTAATATTATAGTCATGGTAGTAGGTGCTAATGCAAAAATTACAGAATTTCTTGCTATAAGAAATATACCAGCAGTTACCATTGTAGCAGCATGTATTAATGCTGAAACAGGAGTCGGACCAGCCATTGCATCAGGTAACCAAACCGCTAAAGGTAATTGAGCAGATTTTCCAGTACAACCTAAAAAGAACACTAAGCTAATAGCAGTCATAATGCTTGTATTATAATATCCGATATAACCACCAGCAGCCATTGAATTTACTTCTGTATAGCTAAGTGAACCAAATGTAATAAATACTAAAAACATTCCTACAAGGAATCCAAAATCACCAATTCTATTAACTATAAAAGCTTTATTGGCAGCATCACCAGTCCAAGTAATTCGGACACCATCGAATTTTTTGTCATACCAAAATCCAATTAATAAATATGAACATAATCCTACGCCTTCCCATCCTAAAAATGTAAGGACGAAATTATCTGCTAAAACTAAATTTAGCATCATAAAAATAAATAGATTTAAATAAGCAAAAAATCTAAAATAGCTCTTATCGCCATGCATATAACCCATTGAATAAATATGGATTAAGCTACCAACACCAGTAATAATTAAACCGAATAAAAGTGATAATTGATCGACTTGGTAAGAAAATCCTATATTAAGATTTCCTACATTTATCCAATCATAAACTGGTATTAGAACAGGACCAGAGGTTTCACTGCCCAAAAATTTAACTAATAAATAGCATAAAATAAAAAATGAACTAAGGACTGTCAAACTTCCTAAACTACCAATTATTTTCTCATTTTTGATTTTGCTACCAAAAAGACCAATGATTAGAAATCCAATCAATGGAAGAAGAGGAACGAGTTTTACTAATTCAAACATATATGATTTCCAATATTTTTTAATTCAATAATAGAATAAAATACTCTCTAAATACTTATAACTACAATAATTACATTAATAAAAATATATATTCAATGTAAATGTAGATTAATAACAAACGCAAATTTAAACAAATAATTAGAGATTTACCAATTAAAATTAAGAAAAAATTAATTATTATTTTTTCACATAGAATTAAGCAGTAAAAAATATTATTATTTGTTTTTTCTTTTAGAGTAGAAAATTAATAATTAAAAATAAAAAAAGAGATTTAACAAAAGTTAAATCTCTTTAAATATAATTTTTAGAACTTAGTTGATTTACCAAATTACTGCAATTTTTGATGGGTCTCTATATAGTTTATCACCTTTTTGTGAATTAAAAGATGTGTGGAAGAATGGAAGATTAGGCATAAGACCATTTACTCTTGCTTCTGCTGGAGAATGGACATCGTCTTTTAACCTTTTCTTTAATTCTTCGTCGCGGACGTTTGCTCTCCATACTTGAGACCAAGATAGTAATAATCTTTGTTCTGGAGTGAAACCATCAATTTTTTCAATTTTTTTATTTTCTAATGATTTCATTAATGCGGTGTGAGCTAGTGTAATTCCACCTAAGTCAGCGATATTTTCACCTAAAGTCATTTCACCATTTACATTTTCTCCCAAAAGCTGAAATTCATTAAATTGATTTACTAAAACTTTTGTTTTAGCTTCAAATTTTTTAGAATCTTCATCAGTCCACCAATTATTTAAATTTCCGTCTTTGTCGTAATTTCTTCCTTGGTCGTCGAATCCGTGAGTCATTTCGTGTCCAATTACTGCACCGATACCACCATAATTAACGGCATCATCACCTTCTAAGAAAAAGAATGGAGGTTGCAAAATAGCAGCAGGGAATACTATTTCATTAGAATTTGGACTATAATAAGCATTTACAGTCTGTGGGGTCATATGCCATTTGCTTTTATCGTAAGGTTTTCCAATTTCATTTAGCATTTCAATTGTTGCAAATTGGTTTGCTACAAGAACATTTTCGAAATAACTATTTTTTGCATTTACATTTAATTTACTATAATCTTTCCATTTATCTGGATAACCGATTTTTACATTTATACCTTCTAATTTTTCTAAAGCTTTAATTTTTGTTGGTTGGCTCATCCAGTCTAATTTTTCAATATGTTGAGCAAATGCCCATTTTAAATTTCCTACTAAATCAAGCATTCTAGTCTTAGCTTTCGGAGGAAAATATTTAGCACAATATTCTTTACCAATAGCTTCACCTAAACTTGCACTAGTTACATTAAGAGCTCTTTTCCATCGTGGTTGTAATGCTTTGCTACCAGAGAAAGTTTTACCAAAGAATTCAAAATTAGCATTTACGAAATCTGAACTTAAATAAGGAGCAGATTCATTTATTACATTCCATTTTAAATAATTTTTTAAAGTATTCAAATCAGTATTTTCTAGCAAATTAGAAATTCCACCAAAAAATTTTGTTGAAGTAACATTAATTTTATTTGGATTTTTTACTCCGAGTGTATTAAAAAAGTCGTTCCAATCAATAGCAGGGGTGAATAATTGCAATTCATTTAATGTCTTAGGATTATATGAAGCAAGTGGATCTCTTTGTTCCACTATTGTTAATGAAATATCAGCTAATTTCATTTCAAAATCCATTATTTCCTTTGCAATTTCTTTAGGATTTGATTCATTAGCTAATTTAAACATTGTACCAATATATTCTTCATATTTCTGACGAAGTAATTTAGCACGATCTGTATTGTCTGTATAATAATCACGATTGCCCATTCCTAAACCACCTTGAGCAAGTTGTGAAATTACCATTGAGCTATTTTTATCATCTTGTGAAGCATAGAAATAAAAAAGTGGACTAAATGCAGTTTTTTGTAATTTAGAAATTAATTTAATTAATTCTTTTTTATCCTTTACTTTATCAATCTGGTTTAAGTAAGGTTTAATTGGTTTAATGCCCAATTTATCAGCTTTTGCTGAATCCATTGCTACATTATAAAAATCAGCTATTTTACTTCTTTCGCTACCTTTTTTCCCAGGATTTTTGGAAATTTCATCTACAAGGGAAATTAATTGTTTGTTATTTTCTTCTTGTAGTATATTAAATGAACCCCAAATTGAGTATTCAGCAGGAACTGGATTATTTTTTAACCAATTACCATTTGAGTATCTGAAGAAATCTTCAGTTGGTTTGATATTGTTATTAAAATTTGAAATATCTATTGATTTTTTTTCAGTAGCATTTAAATCAAAATTTAAATTTGAAAATTGAAATGCTAAAAATAATAATATTAAATTTTTGTATTTGTACATATATATTATATAAAATGTTTTAAAAAATTTCTTGATAATACGGTACTTAATGAAAATAGTTTCTCTTGAAATAGCTGTATTTTTATTTAAAATAAATTAAAATAATTTTTTATTATTATCGTAGACCCTAATAAATATGAAGATATATTTTAATAAGAAATCATAATAGTACATTGAAATTATACAAAGGGAGGTTGTTGTTTTTTAATTAATAGTTAACTTAAAAGGATAAATATTATGCGTAGAGCAAATTTTTTATTAGTACTAATAATTACTGCAATTTTTGCCTTTACAGCTTCGGCTTTTGCTGATGTTGTTGTTTCTAGCCATGCTCATCATGAAAATAATATTCATTATTCAATGTATAATATTTTAGATGATAATGGTGTGAAAATGAGTGAAATGACTGTCTGGGTAGATCTTAAAGGGAATATTCACAAAGAAAATGGTTGGAAATTCCCCTATAACGAAAACAAGTCTATTTATACTGATAAGGATATAATGAAAAAATTTGTCGAAGGGTTTGGTATCAAGCAAGACAATAATTCATATTCTCAAGATACTTATCAGGTATTTTTAAATTTAAAAAATAAGATTAAATTTAATATAAATAGTAAAGAAGACGGACTTTATGTAAGTGGCAACGGAATTGTCCAAATAAGTAACCTTACTACAGGAAAAGTAATTATTAATAATGCTCAAATCAAAGGTAAAGAACAAAGAATTAATTTACCAAATGATTTAGAAAAGAATGTTCCTTATATGGCAACAATTCATGAAAATAATGGGGAAACTCATTCGATTAAATTTTTCTTAACTGAAAATAACATACAAGCAAAAGAAACAATTAAATAAATTATTTAATTTATATAAAAAAAATAACAACCTCCTATTTGAATTTTAGTGTTTTAAAAGCAATATTTCAATTTCAACTGATTTATTGCTTTTTTCATTTGTCATCTATTTTATTTTCCTACATATTCGCCTATCAAATTATCCATTGTATAATCACAATTAATCATTTTTTGCACAATATTTTATTATTTCTGAAAAAACTCTTATATTTACAGTCTTTTTTTAAATAAAAAAGATATAAATTCATAAATTGAATAAATTATTATATTAATTATGTACACACCATTACCAGAAAAATTATCATTTCCAGAATTAGAGAATGAAATATTAAAATTTTGGGAAGAAACAAAAATTTTCGATAAATCATTAGAATTGCGTAAAGACTCGCCATATTTTAGCTTTTTTGAAGGTCCTCCTACAGTAAATGGCAAGCCAGGTATTCACCACATGATGGCTCGCACTATCAAAGATACTATTTGTAGATACAAAACAATGCAAGGTTATTATGTAAGAAGACAAGCAGGATGGGATACTCATGGGCTTCCAGTAGAAATTACTGTAGAAAAACAACTTGGATTAAAAGATAAAGCTGATGTAATTGAATATGGAGTAGACAAATTTAATAAAGAATGTAAAAAATTTGTATATGAAAATATCAATATGGCTCAAGGGTGGCAATATCTTACTAGCCGAATGGGTTATTGGGTTAATTTAAATGAAGCTTATATTACTTGCACAAATAATTATATTGAATCAGTATGGTGGGCTTTAAAAACATATTTTGACAAAGGATTAATTTATAAAGGATTTAAAGTAGTTCCTCAATCTCCTACAATTGAAACTCCGCTTAGCTCTCATGAATTATCACTTGGTTATAGAGACGTTAAAGATCCTAATTGCTATTTGAAATTAAAAGTTACTAAGAGTAATATCTCTGAATTAGAAGATGTACAACTAATGGTTTGGACTACTACACCTTGGACATTATTTGCAAATGTGGCTCTAGCTTGTGGTGAAGATATTGATTATGTGCTTGTACTTAATAAAAGAAATACCAAAGAAGGATTACTTGAAGATAAATTAGTTTTAGCTAAATCGAGATTATCAGTTCTTGATGGAGAATATGAGATATTAAAGGAATTTAAAGGCAAGGAATTATTAGGAACTGAGTATGAACAAATTTTTGTACTCGATCCTATAAAAATAGACAAAGAAAAATATCCTGATGCACTTTCAGTTCTCTCAGGTGATTTCGTTTCTACAGAAGATGGTTCTGGTATTGTCCATTTAGCACCAGCTTTCGGTGAAGATGATTATGCAATGTCAAGAAAATATAAAATTCCTTTCTTGCAACCTGTTACTCCTAATGGTCATTTTGTAGAAAATATGGACAAATATTCTGGTAAAGCTATTAAGAACTTTACTTACCCTGACCATAAAGAAGAAGGACAAGATAAATATATAATAATTGATTTGAAAATTGCAGATAAAATATATCGTTCTACTAATGATTATGTTCACTCTTATCCACATTGCTGGAGAACTGATAATCCAATAATGTATTATGCAAGAGATTCATGGTTCATAAAATCTCCTGAATACAAAGACCTAATGATTGATTTGAACAATACTATTTATTGGCAACCAGCAGAAATTGGAAGTGGTAGATTTGGAAATTGGCTTAAAGAAGTTAAAGAATGGTCATTATCTCGAGATAGATTCTGGGGAAGTCCTATTCCAATTTGGGTTAGCGAAGATGGTAAAGATATGTTTGCAATTGGTTCAATTGCAGAGCTTACGGAAGATGGAATTTTTATTGATGAAAAAGGGAATGAGATCCCACTAAAAAATTCTAATATAGAAATTGATTTGCATAAACCATTTGTAGATAACGTAATTTTCAAAAGAAATGGAAAAATATTTAAACGCATACCAGAAATTGTAGATGTTTGGTTCGATTCTGGTGCAATGCCATTTGCACAATTACATTATCCATTTGAGAATAAAGAATTATTTGATAAAACTTTCCCTGCTGATTTCATTGCAGAAGGTATTGACCAAACTCGTGGATGGTTCTATACATTACATAATATTGCTACAGCTTTATTTGGAAAGCCTGCTTTTAAGAATATTATCGTTAATGAATTAATTCTCGATGATAAAGGTGTGAAAATGTCTAAATCTAAAGGGAATGTAATAGATCCATTTTATATTATGGATATTTATGGAGCAGATGCAATTAGATGGTATTTATTTGTAAATAATCCACCTTGGAAAGCTACAATGTTTAGCGAGAAGGATTTAGCAAAAACAGTAATATCAGATTTCTTTAGATCGATTACAAATACTTATGCATTTTTTGCTCTCTATGCTAATATTGATGGATTTACTGGTGAAGAAGAAAAAATTCCTTACGAAAATCGACCTGAAATTGATAGATGGATCTTATCTCTAACTAATTCATTATTAAATAATTATGTAGATTTGATTGAGAAATATGAAGTTACTAAGACATTTAGAGCTGTACAAGATTTTGTTATAAATGATCTGTCTAACTGGTATATAAGACGTAATCGAAGAAGATTTTGGAAAGGTGAGAAAGATGAAGATAAGATTTCAGCCTATCAGACATTGAAAGAAGTATTAATTAATGTACTATCTCTTATGGCACCTCTTGCACCATTTTTATCTGAATCAATTTATTTAAGGTTAAAGTCTTCGAATGATAAGGAATCTATCCATTTAACAGATTTCCCAAAATCAAACGAATCATTAATTTCAAAAGATTTAGAAATTAAAATGGAATTAGCTCAAAAAGTTGTTAACCTAGCTCGTTCACTAAGAGAAAAATCTAAAATTAGAGTACGACAACCACTAAGCAAGATATTAATTCCTGTACTTTCTCCAAATGAAAGACGCAATATTCAATATTTTGAAAACATCATTTTAGAAGAATTAAATGTAAAAGGTGTAGAATATATCAGTGGTGATACAGAAATTTTAAAGAAGTCAGCTAAAGGAAATTTCAAAGTAATAGGGAAGAAATACGGAAAAAATACTCAGGCAGTTGCTAATGCTATAAAAGAGCTATCAAATTCTCAAATTAGTGAATTAGAAAAAAATAAGAAATTAAATATCAGTGCAAATAATATAGAAATATCTATTGATTTTGAGGATGTGGAAATTGTTAGCGAAGATATAGAAGGATGGTTAGTAGCTTCTGAAAATGGTATCACTGTAGCTTTAGATACTCATATTGATGAAAAGCTTTACGCTGAAGGAATTGCAAGAGAATTAGTTAATAGAATACAGAATTTAAGAAAATCATCAAATTTTGAAGTTACTGATAGAATTAAACTTAAAATTTATTCAACTGATAAAGTAAATAATATAATTACTGTTCAAAAAGACTATATAAGCAATGAAGTTCTTGCTGACTATATAGAGATCATTGACAATAATGGTGAAGAAGTTGATATAGATGAATTCAAAGTAAAAATTGAAATAAATAAAATTTAATGTGAAATTTAAAAATAAATTTATAATTAATTAGTTTACAAAAAGAATATATTAATCATTACACAATATTTTAAAAGGTCTCAAAATGGCTGCAAAAATAAAAAAAGAAGAAAAAAATAAAGAAACAGAAAAAACTACTAAAACAAATGCTTCCAAAACTAAAGCTTCTTTATCTTCTAAAACAGAAAAAAAAGTTGATAAAAATGCAGCTAAAGACACTGCTACGAAAAAATCACCAGATAAGGTTAAAGCTGTTGAAAGCAAAAAGGCTCCAAAGATTACAAATGCTACAAGTGTAGAAAAAAAATCTGTTTCTAAAAGCAAAGAAAAAGCTGTAGAAAAACCTATTGCAACTAAACCAGCTACTAAGAAAACTAAAACTGACTTAGATAAGAAATCTGAACAAGTTTCTAAAGTAGCAAAAGAAACTAGTAAAACTGAAAAGGTTGTTAAAAAATCTGTTTCTAAAGAAAAAATATCAGATTCAAAAGAAGTTAAACCTACAAAATTAACCGAAGAATCAAAAGTTACTAAAACTAAAACTTCTGAAAGTAAAGTTAAAAAGCCGATTGTAGAGCAAGCACAACCAATAAAAAATGAAGTCGAAAAAAAGGCTCCGGCTAGAACTAAGAAAAAGAATAAACATCAAGAAGACAATATTCCAAGAATGGATATTTCAGCAAACAATATTGATGAGATCTTGAGTAATAGTGAGAAAAATGAAAAAGTAACTCAAAAAAATCAGGCTGAAAATGAAAAAATAGACTATATCAACAGCGAAAATTATGTTGGTCCGAGATATTCTGATGAAGATTTGGAAATGTTTAAAGATTCTATAATTAAATCTAAAAACGAAGCTTCCGAAAATTTGAGAATGTATAAAGAAAGACTCGAAGAATACAACAATATTGATTTCGCTGAAGAAAGTATGATTTATTCAATGCACATGGCTGAACAAGGTCCTGAGGCTTTAGAACAAGAAAAGACATTCGCTCAAGTGCATCGTTTAAGTGAATATATTAAAAAATTAGATGATGCTCTTTTGAGAATAAAAGATAAAACTTATGGTATTTGTAGAAAATGTAAATGTTTAATTGCAAGAGAAAGATTGCTTGCTGTACCTGTAACAACTTTATCTGCTTCATATAAAATTCATCAAAAATGTCCACCAGATGGAATTGATAGAATTGAACCAATTATTTATAAAAATCAAAATAAGATATAATTATTAATATTTTTGAAGCAAAATAATAATGCGTGTACAGAAAAAGTTCTGCATAATAGGTTTGGGATATTTTGGGATGAATTTGGCTACTATACTAAACAAAGATGGAGCTGACATCTTAGCTATTGATAATAATCCCGAAAGAATAGACATGATTAGTGAAATAGTTACTCACGCTGTATGCTTAGATTCTACAGACGAAAGAGCTATTAAAAGTATGGGACTTATTGAAATGGATGCTGTAATTGTTGCAATTGGCGATAATTTTGAAAGTTCCATTACCACTACTGCTATTTTGCAGGAAATTGGCGTTAAGAAAATTTATAGTAGAATAATATCTCCTGTACACGAAAGATTATTAAGATTAATGGGAATTGCTGAAATGCTTATGCCTGAAGCTGAAGCTGCAGGACATTTAGCATCTCGTTTGCTTTTAGAAGGTATAACAGGAGCATTTGAATTAGGAAAATCTTATGGAATTTTCGAAATTCCTTTACCTAAAATATTCATAAACAAAACTATAATTGATACAAACATACGCGAAAATTTCAACCTAAATATCGTTACTATTAAAAAAAGCAATAAAGCTGGTTTTAATAATATGATTCATAATGATAATGTAAATGTCGTAGGGGTTCCTTCACCTCATACTACTTTAGTAGATGGTGATGTTTTAGTTGTATTTGGTAAAGAAAAAGATGTTAAGCATTTGCTTGAATTAAAGTGAAATTAAAATATTATATCTTTTTAATTATATTAGTAATATTTTTTTCAGTCAATGAAAATGTTGCTAATTTGACTTTTTCAAATATCCGAAATATTGAAATATTAAATACTTCAGAAGATGATTTTGGTCCTTATTTTTATAAAAAATCATCAATATTATTTTATAATTCTTCAATTTCTGGAAAAAGCCAATTTTATATTTCATATCTTCAAAATGGTTTTACATCTCCTAAACTATCTCCTGACGAGATCAATAACTACAAAGAAAATCAAGCTTATATTACATTTTTAAATGATAATGAAGCTATTTTTTCCAAATTTCAACAATTTTCTAATCGCTCTAATGTAAATTTATTTAAAATTAATTACAAAAATGGTAAATTTCAGACTCCAGAGATTATTTCAAATTTGACGAAAAATAATTATTTTTCACAAGCGACTTCTACTTTTGACTCAAAATATATTTATTATATTTCAGATGAAAATACAAATAATCTTTCAACTGATATTTATTGCACTTTGAAATCTGAGTTTTTCAACAATTGTACTAATTTAAATAATATTTCATCACCTAAATCTGAAATCACTCCCTTTTTAAAGTCTGATGATTCATTATTTTTCTCATCGAATGGATTTGGAGGAAAAGGTGGTTATGATATTTTCTTAAGTGTGAAAGAAAATGGAATTTGGCAACGTCCTGTTCCTTTAGATGAGCTAAATACTGAATATAATGAATCAGATTTTATTATTATTAATGATACACTTGCTATCTTTTCTTCGGATAGAACTGGTGGAAAAGGTAAAATGGATCTGTATTCCTCATCTATTTTAAAGCCATCTAATAAAATAAAGACACAATTACTTACCGATTCTAATTTTGTCTTAAATATCAGTGCTACAAGCGACAATATTATAATAAATAAAACGATTGAAAAATATTTTGTGATAAAAAATAATAATATTGAAGTATCAACTAAGGTAGATTATGGAATTGAACCTAAATATTTAGTCTATAATTTAGATAAGTCTGACAATGTAGAAATTAAAAATATTAATTTTTATTTAGATGATGCTAAGGTCGATTCTCCATATTTATTTGGAAAGCATAATGAGTTAATTTTCAATTTAGAGACAATTATTGAAAAATTAATTGATTCCCCTAATGAAGTTGATATTAGATTGGATATTTTTTATAATGATCAAAGGAAATCATTCATAAGCAAAAAAAATATAATTGAAAACGAATCTATTTATAATAGAATTAGTACTTTTAGAAATCAAGATTTTTTTGCAATTGAATTATCACAACTAACTACTAATATTACTAATAAAATAGTGGATTTCCTTAATGAAAACAAATATTATCCATACGCGCTTTTAATTAACAATAATTTAGGACAAAAAGCAAATTTACTTAAAACTAAATTAATTGGAATTAATAAAAATTTAATTATTGAAACTTCATCAAGTTCTTCAATATTGTATTTTCGTAATAAATAATTTTTTTTGTAAAATATTATACTTTACATAATATTTAGTTTAAAAATTAGTATTTTTGCGAACATATTCATTTCTTTTGTTATACTTAATAAATAATTTATGAACGAATTTCTTCAATTTGATAATATAACTTTTGAAAATAAAAAGCATTCAATAAGTGAATTAAAATCTATTTCTCTCGAAATACGAAGAGATATTATTAAAATGCTTGCTTTAGCTAAATCAGGACATAGTGGAGGACCTTTAGGTTTAGCCGATTTTATGGCTGCATTATTTTTTGATAATTATATGAAATATGATAGTTCTAATCCCAATCTGCCCTCAAGAGATAGATTTGTATTAAGTGCTGGTCATTTAGTACCAGTCCTATATTCGATTTTAGCGAGAGCAGGATACTTTCCAATTCAAGAATTAAGTACTTTAAGAAAGTATGGTTCGAGGTTACAAGGTCATCCAGGATTGGATACTGAACTCCCTGGAATTGAAACATCAAGTGGTTCACTTGGGCAGGGTATTTCAATTGCAGTCGGAATGGCAATGAGCGATAAATTAATTTCTAAAAATTCAAGAAAAGTTTTTAGTCTAACCGGTGATGGGGAATTACAAGAAGGTACAGTATGGGAAGCAGCTATGTGCGCTTCTAATTATAAACTAAATAATTTATGCTGGATTATAGACAATAATGATTGCCAAATAGATGGTAGGGTAAAAGACGTGATGAGCATATATCCTATAGATGAGAAGTTTAAAGCATTTGGTTTTAATACAATTGAAATTGATGGACATAATTTTGAAGAAATACGTACAGCTTTAAATTTCTTTGAAGAAAATTCTAAATCAAGCTCAAAACCAACTGCGATTATACTAAAAACATTTATGGGAATGGGTGTCTCATTTATGAAAGATAAATACCAATGGCATGGAAATCCACCAAGTATTGAGCAAGCAGAACAAGCATTAAAAGAATTAATTTAAAAGAAAAATGAAAGAATATTTAAAATTACAAGATAAAAAAACTACTCGCGAAGGTTTTGGCGAGGGATTAGCTGAATTAGGTGAAAAATATAGCAATGTTGTTGTCTTAGGTGGTGATATTACCGGCTCAGTGATGACATCTATTTTTAGAGATAAATTCCCAGATAGATTTTTTTCCATCGGGATAGCAGAACAAAATGCAACTACTATTGCAGTCGGAATGGCATTATCTGGTAAAATTCCATTTTTTTCCAGCTACTCTGCATTTGCTGCTTTTAGAAATGCCGATCAATTAAGAGTATCTGTATGCTATAATAATGCCAATGTCAAAATTGGTGGGGGACACTCCGGACTTACAGTTGGTCCTGATGGTGCAACTCATCAAAGTTTAGAAGAAATAGCACTTTTAAGAGCTTTACCAAATATGACATTAATTGTTCCTTGCGATTATAATGAAACCAAAAAAGCAACAATTGCAGTAGGCGAAATGATTGGTCCAGCATATATCAGATTTGGTAGACCAAAAGTTGCTTTATTTACTACAGAAGATACTCCATTTGAAATAGGAAAAGCTGAAATATTCCGTGATGGAGATGATGTTGCTATTATAGCCTGTGGATCAATGGTTTGGGTAGCTCTTGAAGCAGCTAAACACTTATACAATGACCATAATATTAATGCACGAGTAATTAATAATCATACTATAAAACCAATTGATAGCTTGACTATTGAAACTGCTGCAAGAGAATGCAAATGTATCGTTACTGCTGAAGAGCATCAAATAAATGGTGGACTTGGTTCAGCAGTTGCTGAAGTAGTTGTAAAATCATATCCTGTACCAATGGAGTTTATAGGTGTAAATGATACTTTTGGTACAAGTGGAGAACCAGAAGAATTATTAGAAAAATTTGACTTAACATGGCAAAATATTTATAATAATTGCTTAAAAGTCATCAAAAGAAAATAATTTACAATTTATTTTTATCTTATCTATATTTATTATGAATATTTTAGTCATAGGTTCGGGTGGAAGAGAACATTCAATTTGTGATAAATTAAAGCAATCAAAAAGTTGTGATAAATTATTTGTAGCTCCAGGGAATCCAGGAATATTTCAAATTGCAATTAAAGCAAATATTAGCATTGATAATAATCAAGATATTATTAATTTCTGTAAATCTGAAGAAATAGATTTAGTAATAATTGGTCCAGAACAACCTCTAGCTAATGGTTTAACTGATGTTTTACAAAAGCATAATATTAATGTATTTGGTCCAAGCAAATTAGCGGCAAAATTAGAATATTCTAAAGGATTTGCAAAAGAATTTATGAAACAAAGACAAAAGATCATGTTGAATACATTTCATTGATTGTTAAATCTTTGAAAAATGAAAACTAATGCAATAGAAATGTATATAATTATATAATTGATAAACAAGATTATGAATAAGGTTGAAAGAACATTAAGAGGATTTTACAAGTACGGTGAACCTGAAGGATTAGGAAAGATTTATACTCCTAAAGAACTCAGAGACAGAATGATTGAAATTGCAAAACCTGAAAAGACTGATAAGATCCTGGTTCTATATAACATTGAGTTTGCAAGTGACTTTAGAGATTATGAAAACGTAGTTTTCGCAAGCGATGACAAAGTGAAAAATGAAATCGTCGAGACTGCATTTGGAATGAAAACGATTTTTGTTGAAGAAAATAAAAAAATAGGAAAAAATTTAGAAGGAATGAAGTTTGATTTAATCATAAGCAATCCACCGTACAACCAAAACTTGGATTTAAAGATCTTAAAGGAGATATATGAATTGGGAGAGAAGATTTGTTTTGTGCATCCTGCTGGTTGGCTATACGATAACAAAACGTATCAATCTCCTGCTCGCATTTTGATTGATAATGTTAAAAGATTATACAGCAACAAATTATCGCAAGTATATGTGTTTGATGGCGTTTCCATGTTCAATGCGTTAATGGGTCCTTGTGCGATTACGTTTTTTAGTAATTCATATAAAATACATGTAACAGATACGTATATCGATGAACAATATGAAACAGCTGATATTAACGATATTGACGTGCATGGGCACAGTTTAAATTACCGTTCAATAAAAAGGAAAGTAAAAAAATTCTGTATTAATGATAATTGCCATGTCAGACAAACGAAACGAGAAACAAAATATAGTGTATCGTTTCATGGACACGTAGGAAAATACGCAGGTGAGGAAGAACATATATTCATAAGAAATGGCGCTTCTTTTGATTTTCATATGAATAAAAATAATTTTAATCATTCATGCACATATGAATTAAAAACAATTGCAGAATGTTTAAATTTTTATAACTTTTTAAAATTAAAATTAGTTCGTTTTTGTTTTTCAATAAATCATATAGGCCGTAATATTTTTTATGGTGAACTTGCCTCTGTTCCTTATATGCCAACATATGACCGACCTTGGACCGATGAAGAAGTTGCTGAAGAACTTGGTTT
>ENA-UOOK01002964-UOOK01002964.1-fermentation-metagenome-genome-assembly--contig:-NODE-2964-length-20000-cov-4.985761_pt1 | contig 20000 bp, 15 predicted proteins | sample MGYA00245777_ERZ724023 | MGnify/ENA primary metagenome ERZ724023 (study PRJEB28704, sample SAMN03018312) | fermentation metagenome | biome: anthropogenic terrestrial biome; feature: soil; material...
ACAAAATATGGGCTTTGTAAAAGATATTTCTTCTATAATTAAAACAAAAGAGCCAAAAGCTAAAGTGGAATTGCAAACACATAATTATCATATTGATACTAATGAATTACAACAAATCGACGTATTGTCATATTCAATTACTAATGCTAAAGAATATTTAAGAGCCTACAAGTTCCCTAAAATTCAAAATGGGACAAATAGACTTGTAATTCTACTAACAAAAGAATTTGCATTCTTAGATAAAGATAATTTTAATCCTATGGGATTTGAACAAATTACTTTTAAAGTGTTACAAGATAGTGAAGATACAAGTATTAACAAGTGGATTGCAGAAAATAAACTAGAAGATTTGACAAATATTTATGATATTGTTAATACTTATAACGGAAGTGATGTAAGTGTAAGAATTGATACTTCTTGTCAAACAGCAAAGGGACGTTATCAAATTTTTAGAAGTGATGCTTATATATATGAGAATTGGGAAACTAAATTGGGTGACAAGAAATATAAATGCTGAATTTTTAAATTATTATACTTAATAATAGTTTATTTTGGAAAGTTGTTTTTTGATTATATTGGTTATAATACTAGTATAATCAAAAAACAATAACGATTTATGAAAATAACTATGAAAATAGATTTATATCGACTTGACAAAAATTGGAAATTATGTTATAATTTTATTGTGGTTTGAGGGAGAACTAGGGAAAGGGGAAAATGGGGGCAAGATACAAAATTAAAAACGACAATTGTTTAAACGTATTTGCGAAACTGCCAAATGAATCAATAGATTTATTAGTAACCGACCCACCTTATCCAGTAACATCTCGTGGAAGTGCTGGAAATAGCGGTGGAATGTTGCAAAAGGATATTAATAGAAAAGGGCAAGTATTTAAACATAATGCAATTAATGTTTCGGAATATGCGCCAGAGTTTTATAGGGTGTTAAAAGATGGTAGTCATTGTTATGTAATGACAAATCATGTTAATTTAATCGAAATGTTAAATGCATTCACTTCTATAGGGTTTCATTTTATTAAATCTCTTATTTGGAACAAGGGAAATAAAATTATGGGTCAATATTATATGTCGCAATTTGAATATATTTTATTCTTTAGAAAAGGTAGGGGAGTTAAAATAAATAACTGCGGGACTGCAGATATACTAGATATTCCCAATAAGAAGACAAAGGATGAAAATGGAAATAATTTGCATGATACAGAAAAACCCACGGAACTTATAGAAATATTAATATTAAACTCATCAAAGGAAAATGACCTAGTGTTTGATCCATTTATGGGGATAGGTTCAACTGGTAAAGCGAGTATTAAAAACAATCGTAGATTTTTAGGAGTAGAATTAGACGAACATTATTTTAAGATTGCGGAAAAGGAACTAGAAAAAGTAGTAGAACAAAAAGAACAAGAAAGGAATGATAACACTGAAAACGCTTAAAGAATATATTGGGGATTTTATAGAAGATGTTTTTGAAGAGGGTAGTGGAAAATCAAAAAATACTAAGACTTCATATAATGGGAAATTGAACGAATTTAATGAAATAATGGAAGAAATCAAAGGAGAAAATTTTGAACCATCAACATTGTGTTTTGATGACTTACAACAATATATCAAGAAACTTACCAAACTTGGAAACAAACCTTCTTCTATTACTAATAAGTTTATTACAGTAAAGGTCTTCATAAAATACCTCTCAAAGAAAAAAGTGGTTTCTAAATCAATAATTGTTGACGATGACGGCGAAAAACCAATAATACCAAGAATAGTTAAAGAAAAGGCAAAATTTTTAGAGTCGAAAGAATATATACAAATGCTACAAAATTGTAAGTGGAATCCCGATAGCCAAAATAACTTGTTTGATGGAAAATTTGTTTCTGCTAGGAACACAATGCTTATATTGCTTATACTTTCCACTGGATTACGTAGAAGTGAAGCGTTGGGATTGAAAAGGAGCGAAATATATGACAATATGATAAATACCGTTGGTAAAGGAGGAAAACCAAGAAATATCCCACTGAATGAAGTAGCAACAAACGCTTTAAATGAATGGTTAAAATATTTAGATAGCAGACTTGCAAAAAAAGCTCAAAAAGAAGAAATTGGTGATTTTGATACTGACTTAGTATTTCCTTCAAATAGAGGGCAAAGGATAAGTGATGGTACGTATTTTATTATAATACAAAAAGCCCTTAGTACAATAAACAGAGCAAAATATATTGTAGATGAAAATTACAATATAGTTCTTGATAAAAACGGAAACAAAATTGAAAATCCTAGAGCCGTACGTAATCATTCATTAAGAAAAACTTTTGCCTCTGAATTGTTACATCAAGGTGTTAATATTGAAGTTATTAGAAATTTGCTAGATCATAGTTCAATTTTAACAACTCAGATTTATTTAGGTATCACTGAAAAAGATGAAAGAGATGCAGTAAATTCAATTTCTATGGGTGATTTATTTAAAGACAATGATAACAATTAACAAAAAAGAAACTAATTAAAAATAAGCATAAGTAATCAATTTGGGGAAATTTGATTATTAACGGTATTATCCCAATTAAAAGTTGGTTTAATTTTAATTTATTACAATAGCGAAATAGTTATAAAGCAGAGAGAAGAGAGAAAAAATGATGGATGAAAAAAAGGGGGTATTTTTTTATGCAAATTCAATGGAAGATTTTGGAAATTTAGAGAATGAGTTAGAAGAAAAATTTTTAAAGCATAAAGGATTAGTATATTATTTTGCGAATAAACACCCGATAGAGTTTATGGAGTATGAAGATTATACGCAATCGTTATTATTAAAATTTTGGGAACTTGTAAAAAAATTTGATTGGAACAAATTTAACAAAGACGATAGTTTTAATACGAATAGAACTTTTTGTGGTTTTGTTAAAAGGGGGCTTACTAGATATTTTTATGATTTATTAAAACAAAATTATAAAGATAAAGAAATATTTACATCTATTTCTTTGGACAAAAAGGTCAGTGACGAAGATGATGATATGTTTTTCATTGATTTTATAAGCGATGAATCTAATATAGAAAACACAAGAGAAAAACAATATTATTTAGAAACCCTAAAGGATTTAAAAGACAAAGGGGAGATTGAAGGATATTTAATTTTATATATAAATGGATTAAATTATACTAAAATAGCATCGGAGTTTAATTGTTCTAGGGGAAAAGTTAAAAGAAAAATTGAAAAAGAATTAGACAAATTAAGAAAAGCTTGCGGAGACTAAGGAGAAAAAATGGGAAAGCAAACAAAGGTTTTATTAGTTAGCGGAGAAAAAGATTATGGGGTAAATCATTTTGAGAAATACAGCGAACAAAATGATTTGAGTCTTAAAGATTGGTATTACGTACTTAAAGATTCTTATGAAAAAAAAGAATATGTCGAAGAAGGAGATTTTAGTTTTTCGGTAGAATTGTTTGAATTTGGAGAAGTAGATAATAATTTTATTGAATTTATTAGAAATGAAATTATTGATGATGACGACGCAAAAAATATGGATTTCTTCATTGTAGAAGAAGATGAATTAATTTAACTTAGGTATTTAACAAATACAAATATAAAAATCACAAAATTAAGAGAAAAAAGGAGAAAAAAAATGAGTGAAAAAACAGAACTAAAAGGGACTTCCAATAAGTTTTATGCTGTTGGTAAAGTAAGAGCGAACAAGAAGAATGGGTTTGTAATTGACGCTACTTCCAAAAATAATGATAGTTATATCTATTCAAGTGCGACACTACATTTAGATTGTGGAAAAGAAAGATTGAGTTTTGCTCAATTAATGGGAGGATATGACATTCACGAACCATTATCTATAAGGGTTCATGGGAAAGACGCTAGTGGAAAAGATGATTTTAACAAACGTTTTGATATTGATTGGGAAGACAGATTTGACAAAGACACTCTTGAAAGCGTAGGAAATAATAATTTTATTATTGTTGGATTAGAAACTTATGAAGATAATGCTGGAAATAGCAAAGTTTTATACAAAAGATTCTTATCAGCATATGACGCAATTCCATATGTTCAAGAGCACTTAAAAGAAGATAGTGTTATAAAAATTAATGGAGATTTAAGGTTTAGCGATTATGAAGGAAAAACTAACATTTCTAAAAATATTACATATATCGCACTATCTAATGTAAAAGAAGAAGATTTTTATGCGACTTTTAGATTAAAATTATTAGTTGATAAAGAATCTTTAGGTGATAAGGACGAAGATGGTTTAGTTTCTTTATCAGGATATGTAATTGATTGGCATAAACCTGCAAAAGGTAACATTGCAATGCCTTACACAATTTTTATCGACCCAAGTAAATATTCTAAATGGGACAATATTGCAAAGAAATTTAAACCTAAAAAAGAAAATGAAATTTGGTTATGGGGAATTGAAGGTAGTTATGTTATTCAATCCGAAACTATTGAAACCACTGTTGATGATTTACCTGACGACCTTAAAGAAATGGTTGAAGATGGAATGATTAGCGAAGAAGAAGCTGTTGCAAGAGTAGTTGGTGGAAACAAATCAAAAGAAATTGCATTATTTAATTCATTCCAAACAAAGAAAAACGCAGATGGTGTAGATGAATATGATAAAGAAACAGATTTATATACAACTGAAGACCTTATCTTTGCTAAAGATTTTGATAAAAAGGGAAAATCAGATAAATCAAAATCAACTAGCAAAAAGAAAGGCGAAACACCAAAAGACCCATTTGCAAAAACAAACAAGAGTAAAATATCAGGATTAGACGAAGATTTAGAAGCATTTATGAATGGCTTGAATTAATTTCTAGCACTTATAAATAAAAAAATAAAAAAAAGAGAGAAAGAGGATAAAATTAGTGGCTGTAAAGAAAAATAAAGTGAAGTTGGATTTAGCAAGTTACCCACATTATGTTATCATGGGGCAAAGAAAGATTGGTAAAACTACATTCTTTTATGAATTAGTTAAATTAATTACAGGAAGTAGTGATGGTGGGATACTTATTTCTTTAGGGGAAGAATGTGGGTTTAATCATTTAGAGGATTTAATGTTTGAAGAAGCAACTATTTGGAGTAAAGAGCCCGAGGAAGACGATGATACTAGAGGATTCATTCAAATTGTAAATGATTTAGTAGAAAATAGAAACACTGAATGGAAAGACATCAAGTTAATTGGGTTAGACACATTAGACGAATTATTTGGAATAGGAACGAAACAAGTTTTCAAAGAGCATTTACTAGCAAAAGGTGAAAGGTGCAAGTCTTTAAATGACGCTTTAGGCGGATATGGTAAAGGAAAAGAAAGATTATTAGCATTAGTTAATGAGCAAATCGCAAGATTAAATCGTGCTGGATATGCAGTATTCATTCTTGCTCATACTAAAAACAAACTTAAAGAAGATGCTGTAACTGATAAAAAGTATGAAATTATCACTAATAACCTAACAGATGACCTATATGGTGGAGTTGCTGATAAGGCTCAAATGATTGTAAATATTGTGTATGATAGAGAAATTAAAGAAAACAAAAATAGTGATGGTAAAGTTGTATCAGGTACAATATTAGATAGCAAGAGAATGATGTATTTCAGAGATGACAATGGTTTAATTGACGCTGGTGGAAGGTTTAAAGGACTTCCTGAAAAACTAGAGTTAAGTGCTGAGAATTTTATGCTAGCATTTGAAATGGGTGTTAATGCATCTAAAGGCGTTACTTTAAATGAAAAACAAAAAGAAGAAATCGTTAAACAAGAACAAAAAGCACTTGAAGAACAAAGAATAAAAATGGTACAAAAAGAAGAAACTAGCGATAGTGAAACTAAAGATAATCTTGTACTAGATATTAAAGATTTAATGAAAACAAAATTAACAGGTGGGAACAAAGAAGAAGACGGGAAATCAATAAAGGATAAGATGTCTGAATATGGATTAAGTGTAAAAGAATTAGGAAATAGCACTTTATCTACGTTAAAAAAGTTTTACACTTTCTTGAAAAACCTATAAAATAAAATAAGGGCGGAGTGTAATTGCTCTGCCCTTTATTAATAAAAAAATACAAATAAAAAGAAGGGGCGAGAGTGTGACTGAAAAAGAACAATTTGATATTTTATGCAAGTATGTTAAAGAGAGTATTTTAAAATATGACGATACAATGAAATTGTCCAAATATTTAATACTTAGACTAAAAGGTTTACGTCAAGGTAAATTTATAGCAAACAAAAAACAAGAAGCACAAGCTTCTTATGGTTATGATGTTATATTAAAAACGTTCAAATATAGTGCTTATGATATTAACGACTATATTGCAAGAAATAGTGATAGAATTAAAGATGAACAACATCTAGTTAATTTAATTATGATGTTTGTTGAGAAAAATATTAATACTGTTGTAGAAAAATTAAAACAAAAACAAATAGAAGAAGAAAAAATGGAAGTCGCAGACAATTCGCAAATCAATGCTTCTAAAGGTGGGTATGTTAAAAAAACCGATGATAAGAAGTTTAGAAAGGATTTGAGATAATAGTGTCTAATAAGACAGTCGTAGAAGAAATAGGAAAATATAAAGATTTAGTAGAAGGTAAAATAATAGGTGGTTTTTGGAAACAGCCCGAACTATTATTAGATTATTCTGATATTAAACTAGAAGATTTTCTTTATAATAAATGGAGAGTATATTATCAAATCATCTATGACTTATATATTGTAGAACAAAGACAAGTCATAGATGAAGTTGTAGTTGGGATATATCTTGAAAAACATTTAAAATTAAAAGAAAAATATGAGCAATATGGCGGATATGATACCGTTGAAATGCTAAGTAATGAATTTACTAAAGTAGATAATATACATTCTGATATTGCCGAATCAAATAAATGGAATACAGTTTTACAACTTATTAAATATGGCTTTGCCGTAGACGAAGAAAAGTTAAAAGAGTTTGTAGATAATTCGATAGATGATATTTATGATGAGTATGAAACAGTTTTAAATCACATATTTATTAAGGCTAATAATAATATAGAATCTTATGATATATCCGATGGCATTGATGAATTATATGACGAGTTAAATGAAGGAGGTCTCATAGGTTTAGAATATTATGACATGCCTCTATTAACCGACTTAACCAATGGTTGTAGTTTGGGGAATATAACTGTATTAGGTGCACCATCTGGAAGTGGTAAATCATCTTTTTTAAGAAACGCACATATGACGTCTTGCCTTAAAAAAGGTGAAAGAATTATTATCATGATTAACGAAGAAGGCATTAAAAAGTGGCAAAGAGAATTTATATGTTGGGTTGCTAATAATATTTTTAAACAAGATTTACAAAAACATGTTATTACTAATGGGAAATATACCGACGAAGTATCGAAACTAATTAAGAAATGTATAGGTTGGATTAAGGATAAAAAAGATGAAGGAATTATTACATTAGTTCCATTCAAAAGTTATTCTACAAGTTTAGCATTAAAAACTATTCGTAAATACGCAGGAATGGGAATTAAATACTTTGCATTAGATACGTTTAAGGCTGACAAAGAAGCAGCGGGAGATGATTGGGCTTTATTAGAAAAGAATATGGTTACTATTTATGATTTAATAAAAGAAGAAAACAAGAATGTACATATATTCATAACTCTACAATTAAAACTATCAGATGTAAGAGCAAGATATTTAACGTTAGATAATACCGCTAAAGCCAAAGGAGTAGCAGAAGTTGTTAGCACATTTATTATGATTAGACGTGTTTTTGACGATGAGTTAAAAGGCGGCAAAGAAGAACTAAAGGTTTATAAACCAGAAGGTAAAATACAATTAATAGTTGAACTTGACCCTAAAAAGAGATATTATTTAGCTTTTATAGCAAAGAATCGTGATGGAGAATCTGGTTATAGACAAATTGTATTTGAAAATGATTTAAGTAGAAATGTTATGAAAGAATTAGGGTTTACAAGCATAAAATTAGTTTAACTTGAGAGGGGCGTACTTAATGCAAAAAGATGAATTGGTAAAGCATATTATTGATGAGAATAAAATATTAGAACTAATCACTTTATTAGGATGCACCCATATTAAGGATTATAAAAATAAGATTCAGTGTGCTAGACCTAAAGGCGATAATCCTACTGGGATGGTTATTTGGAAAGATAATTTAAAAGTAAAAATATATACGCCTCACAAAGGAAGTGGAGATATTTTTACTTTAGTTATGGCTACTTATGATTGTGATTTTGTTGAGTCTATTAAGAAAATACATGAATTATTAAACATATCTTATAAGAAAAATAGATCCAAAAAAAAAGACAACAAATTAGATTCATTGGTAAACTTTAAAAAGATAAAAAGAACTAAAAAATATTCTGATTATAACTACGATGACCAAGAACTTTATAAAGAAAATCAACTTGGATGTTTTTTAAATATGCCACACATATCTTGGATAAGAGAAGGCATATTGCCATCTATTATGAAGGAATTTAATATTGGTTATGATTTTAAATTTAATAGAATAACTATACCCTGGAGGGGTATAGACTTAAACGAAGATAGATTCGTTGGTTGTGTTGGTAGGACTACAATACCTAATTATGAAATACTAGATATCCCAAAATATTGGGCTTATAATAACTTTTTAAAGTCCAATTACTTATATGGTTATACGGAAAATTACGATGGTATTATCAATAGTGGACTTGTGGTAGTTGTCGAATCAGAAAAAAGTGTGCTAAAATCCGCTAGTAGAAAAATTAGAAACTTTTTAGCGACTGGTGGACACAATATATCTCAAAATCAAAGAAAATTGTTAATCAGTCTAGGAGTGGAAGTATGTGTCTCTTGGGATTCCGACATAGAATTATATCATGTATTAGAGACTTGTGAATTATTTTATGGATTTTCTGAAGTGTCTTTTACTCATGATGAATTAGGATTTCTTGGGGAGAAAGAATCAGTTGGCGATTTATTTAAAAAAGATATGGAATTTATGATAGACACTAGAGCCAAATATACAAATGAGTGGCATAGAAGATATTTAAAAATGAAAAGGGAAAGAGAGGAGAAAAATGGCAAGAGTTAGTAAAGAAGTATTAAATGATTTACAAAAACAATATAACACCAAGAAAGTTTATTCTTGGTCTAAACTTGATTTATTTAATACTGATAGATGGGTTTATTTTCTAAGGTACGTTAAAAGGGTTGTACCAGATAATAAAACAGGGGCTTATGCAGAAATTGGAACCGTTGTTCACGACCAATTACAAAAATTTTACGAGGAAAATGTTACTAATCAACAAATGGTTGATACTTTATTAGAGAAATATGACGAGTGTAGTTTAAAAGGATTTAAGTTCGATAAATCTGATGATAAAAGAAATGAAAAAATAGCAGAAAAATATATATATTGTTGTAAGCACTTCCTAGAAAATCATAAAAAAGCAAACGGGAGTACAAAATGCGAAGTTTTTATACCATTAGTATTACAGGATAGAGATGAAGAAAATAAGATTATACAATGTTATATTGACTTTTTAAATATTGATAATGGTATTTTAAAAGTTATAGACTATAAAACGTCTACTATTTATAGTAAAAAAGACCAAGAGGAATTAGCGGGACAATTAAAAATATATGCTTTAGCAATAAATAAAACTATGGGAGTTCCTTTAAACAAGATAAGCATTGCTTGGAATTTTTTAAAGTATATTAGCGTAGAATATTTGCAACAAAATGGTAAGACAAAATCAAGAAATATCGAAAGAAATAGTATTGGAGAAGATTTAAAAGCACCTATTAAAACTTGGGCAAAGAAATTAGGATATAGCGAAGAAGAAACAAATAAAATAATTGATGAATGTATATTATTAAACAGTATTGACGGTTTACCTGATAATATACGTGAAAAGTTTAAAATTAGTGATTGTTTAGTTTATGTTGAATTTAAAGAAGAAGACACTATTGAACTTGCAAATAAGATGTTAAACGTTATTGAAACTATTGAAAACTTAGAGATGAAGTACCAACTAACAAAAGACGAAATGTTGTTTTGGCAAGATGTTAATTCAAGAGATGAATATAGATTATCAAATCTATGCGATTATTCTGTTGAATATCATTTACCTTATAAACAATATTTAGAAAATAAGATAAATACATTTACGCTTGATAAGGAGACATTGTCGGATAGGGAATTGTTAGACTTATTAGGATAGAAAGAGAGAGAAGTATGGGGAAGAATTACACTGTTTTACATTTACATTCAAGTTTATCTTTACTTGATTCAGCAACTGATTTTAAGGATTATATTATAAAAGCAAAAGAATATGGGATGGATTCTATCGCTTTTACTGAGCATGGAAACATTTTTCAGTGGGTCGACAAAAAAATGCATTGCGATAAAGAAGGAATAAAGTATATACATGGTTGTGAAGTATATCTTACCGAAACACACGAAATAAATGTGAGAGATAATTATCATACTATATTGCTAGCAAAGAATCACGAGGGGTTTAAAGAGTTAAATTTATTAGTTGGGCTTGCTACAAGAGAAGACCACTTTTATTATAAACCACGTCTTTCTTTTGAAGAATTTTTAAATATATCTGATAATATTATTAAAATTAGTGCATGTTTAAATTCGCCTTTAAATAAATTAAAAAAAGCCAATAATGTTATGTATGAAAATTTATGTAACCATTATGATTATTATGAAATTCAACCCCATATTAACTCTAAAGAGCAAATAGAATATAATCAATATTTATATAAATTGTCTTTAAAATATAATAAACCCTTAATTGCTGGAACTGACACGCATAGTCTTAATAAATATAAAGCAGAATGTAGAAGTGTACTCCAAAAGGCTAAAAAGATAGAGTTTACAAATGAAGATGATTATGATTTAACATTTAAGAGTTATAATGAGTTGGTTGAAATGTTTGAAAAGCAAGATTCTTTACCAAAAGCAGTCTATTTGGAAGCAATAGAAAACACAAATGTTGTAGCGGATAGTATAGAAAGCTTTGAGTTAGATACATCTTTTAAATATCCAATTCTATATGATAATGAGGAAGAAGTCTTTAAAAAACGCATAATGGATATGTACAAAGATAAAGTTTATAAAGGTATCATAAAGCACGACAAAAGATATTTAGACAACATTAAAGAAGAGCTTAGGGTTTTCAAAAAGATTGGTATGATTGGTTTTATGTTATTTATGTCTGAAATGTTATGCTGGTGTTGGGAAAATAACATACCGATTGGAACATGCAGAGGTAGCGTTGGTGGTAGTACAATAGCGTATATTACTGACATTATTGATGTAGACCCTGTTATTTGGGATACTGTGTTTTCAAGATTCGCAAATGAAGACAGAAAAGAAATTGGCGATATTGATATTGATATAAGTCCCTCTCAAAGAGACATGGTTTACCAATATATTATTAATAGATTTGGCATTAACAACACTTCTTATATATTAGCGATAGGGACTGCTGCAGACAAAGGAACTATTGACGAGATAGGTAGAGCTTTAAAAACACCTCTTGATGAAGTAAAGCAAATTAAAGAATTATACGAATTAAATCCAGAGAAAGCTAGAGAGCAATTTCCAAATTTATTCTATTATTTTGATGGAATAGTAAACACACCAGTATCTCAAAGCATGCACCCTGCGGGTATGATAGCATCTCCTATAACTCTTCCCGATAATTATGGAACATTTTGGAATGATGGAAAAAGAATTTTAACTATTAATATGGAAGAAGTCCATGAGATTAACTTGGTTAAATATGACATTTTAGGTCTTAAAAATATAGAGATAATTAAAGACGCTTGTGAATTCGCAGGTATAAAATATCCAAAATCATACGAAGTAAATTGGGAAGACCAAGGTGTTTGGGATGACATATTATGTTCCCCAGTTGGTATATTCCAATTTGAATCAAGGTTTGCGTTTGATTCAATGGTAAAATTTAAGCCCCAAAAAGTTCAAGACTTAGATTTAATTACCGCTGCAATTAGACCATCTGGAGCTAGTTACAGAGAAAGATTGTTTAATCATGAAATCAATAAAAACCCTTCTAAAGAGATTGATGAACTACTAAAAAACAATAATGGGTTTTTAATCTACCAAGAAGATGTCATAGCCTTCCTTCAAAAGATATGTGGTCTTAGCGGTAGTGAAGCAGACAATATACGTAGAGCAATTGGAAGAAAGCAAGTCGATAGATTAAACGCCGCTATGCCAAGGATACTAGAAGGTTATTGTAAGGTGTCAAGCCAACCGAGAGAAATAGCGGAAAAAGAGGCTAAAGAGTTTTTACAAATTATTGAAGATGCTAGTTCATATATGTTTGGCTATAACCATGCGACTGGCTATAGCATGATAAGTTTTATGTGTGCATATTTAAGATATTATTACCCTTTAGAGTTTATTACGTCATATCTTAACAATTCAGACACAATGGAAGATATTAATCAAGGCACTGAACTCGCTAAAACAAAAGGGATAACAATCCATAATATAAAATTTGGTAAATCAAAAGGCGAATACAACTTTGATAAAGATACCAATACAATTTACAAAGGAGTTGGGTCTATAAAGAATCTAAACTCTAAAAAAGGCGATGAATTGTTCGAGATTTCTCAAAATAAAAGTGTAACATCACTATTTGACTTATTGTCATTCTTAGAAGATGATAGACAGTTAAAAAAAGAAAAATCGTATAGCGTAGGCTATTCAGACTTGATACAATTGGCGAAATTAAATTATTTCTCTGGATATGGTAAATCAAAAAAAATATTGGAATATATAGAATTATTTAAAACGTTCTATAATAAAAAAACAATTAGCAAAGATGGAGATTATAAAATACCGACATCTGAAATTGCCAAATACTGCTCAAAAGAAACACCAAAACAATATAGTGAATTCGATTACGAAAAACTATTGTTAGACCAATGGGATAAGATTGAAGATAAAACTATATCATTGTTAGAAACGCTTGATGCCGAAAAAGAATATTTGGGATATATACAATTTTATCATCCTAAATTAATAGATATGTATTATGTTACAGAGTTTAAAGTTTATCAACAACCTAATAAACCATATTTAACATTATATAATCTTGCAAATGGAGAAAGCATTAAATGTAGAGTAAAAAATGGAAATAATTTTTCACTAAATCCTTTTACAGAAAAAGCCATTATACTTCTACAGTCACTAAAACAAGAGTACAAGTCTAAGTTTAACCCTTATACTGAAGATTATATAAAAAAACATAATCCTAAGAAAAAGGGAGAATGGATAAAAACAGATGAGATAGAATGGGTTTTAGACGACTGGGATGTCTTATCAAAAGCAAAAAATTAATATATGGAGAGTGAAAAATGAGTGATAAAAATAAATTAGATGCCATAGTTAGATTAAACAAGATAATATTTCAAAAAGAGACTTTTCATATATTATCTGTAACAGATATAAAAACTTTTGATGTCTATATTATCAAGGGTGACGTGTTAGATATTAACTATGGGCAAGATTATAGGTTAATAGCGGAATACGTAGCAGATAAAAAATATGGTGGTCAATACAATATTACACTATTAACACCTTATAATGAATTAAATAATAGAGATGATTTTAAAAAATTCCTTATGTATTATGTAGCACCATCTATTATTGATAGTATATTTGATACATTAGGGCAACCGATTGAAGCAATTAAAAATGGTAACATAGAAGAGTTATGTAAAGCAAAAGGCGTTCAAGAATTTACCGCTAATAGAATTATTGAAAAATATAAGGAAAATGAAAATTATTATGAAGCATTTACGCAATTAGGAGAGTATGGATTAACCGTTGCGATGATTAAAAAGATATTATTGAAATATAAAAGTGTTAATACCGCACTAGCAAAATTAAAAACTAATCCATACGAATTAGTAACAATCCCAAACGTCGGATGGTTTAAAGCCGATGAAATTGCTCAAAAGATGGGTTTTGATAAAATGAGCAAAGAAAGATTAGCTGCTTTTATAAGATATTTTTTAAACGAACAAGCACAAATAGGTAATTCATGGCTAACTCCTAAGCAATTAACTAATGAAATATCTACAATGTATGCAAAAAGTGGAATAAGTGTTGTAGAAAATAAACAAGAAGTTATGAATGTTATTAAAGTAACATTTCAAGAAATGCACGATAATAAAATATTGCATTGGAACAACGAAAAGACTTTTATGTGTTTAAGCAAGTATTATAATTTAGAGTTAAAGGTTGCAAATGAATTAAAAAGATTGCTAAGTGCTGAAAATAAGTTTAAATACGATGATTTAGATGTAGTAGTCAAGGAGATTGAAGCCGAAAAAGGATATACATTAACCGATGAACAAATAAACGCTATTAAGATTGCTTGTGAGAATAATGTAATGTTAATAACTGGCGCAGCAGGATGTGTCGATATGGATACGGAGTATTTTAACGGTGAAGGATGGAAAAAGATAAGTGAGTATGTTGAAGGCGAAAGGGTATTGCAATATAACGAAGATGGAACTGCTGAACTAGTATACCCTTTAAGATATATTAAACAACCTCAAGATTATTTATGGCATTTTAAAACAAAATATGGATTAGACCAATGTTTAAGTGACGAACATAATGTTATTTATATTGCAGATGGGTCAAATAATATACGTGGTATTAAAATGAATGATTTAATAAAGAAACACAATCAAAATATAAACGGTTTTAAAAATAAATTTATAACAACCTACAACTTTAAATCAGATGATAATTTGGAATTAAGTGATTTGGAGATAAAATTAATGTGTGTGATAATATGCGATGGCAAATTTGACTATTCTACAAATACAAATTATTGCAGGATTGCTTTAAAAAAGGAGAGGAAAAAAGAAAGGTTAGAGAATATACTCAACTCACTAAATTTACCTTACAAAAAGTCAAAATACAAAAATTCCGAAGAGTATGATACTTATTCATTTTATGCACCTATAAAAACTAAGGTTTTTGATTCTAATTGGTATAAGTGCAATCACAGTCAGTTAGAGGTTATTGTTTCCGAGATTCTTTATTGGGATGGATATCAAAATGGTAAGAAAAAATGTTTTTATACTACAATAAAACAAAATGCTGACTTTGTCCAATGGGCGTTTGCCAGTTGTGGATATAGGGCTAGTATTAATATGAGAAATAGAGTAGGGCAGAAAACTGGCATAAATAACACCGCAATAAGAAGGTCGGTAGAGTATGACATTTCTATATCAAACACCAACCTAATATCAATGTATAAAAAAACTCCCATAACTCAATATAAAACTTTAGACGGGTTTGAATATTGCTTTACAGTGCCTAGCAGTATGTTGGTATTAAGAAGAAATGATAAAATATTTATAACTGGAAATTGTGGTAAAACTTCTAGTGTTAGTGGCGTTTTAAAAGCATTGCCAAGTATAAATTTTGCACAATGTAGCTTATCGGGGAAAGCTGCTAGTAACCTAGAAGATGTAACAGGCAAAAAAGGATATACAATACATCGCTTACTAGGTTATAACCCATCTGAAGGATTTATCTATAACAAAGAACGACCACTAAGTTACGATATGATAATTCTTGATGAAATAAGTATGGTTGGAGGAGAATTATTTTTATCACTATTAGAAGCCATACCGTCTGGCTCTAAACTAATTATGTTAGGTGACCACAACCAGTTGAGTTCTATAGGAACAATGAACATATTAAAAGATTTGTTAAATAACTACTTAATGCCTAGACAAATTTTGACAAAGATACATAGACAGGCTCAGCGCTCAGCAATTATAACAGAATCCTTTAAGGTTAAAGATGGAGAACAAATTACAGGCAGAAATTTTAATGGTATTGAAACTAGAGGTGAATTACAGGACTTTACACTTGATATTTATGATGATAAAAACGATACGCTAAAAAAAATTATACATCATTTTGAAAAAGAATATGAAAGATTGCAAGATATTAATAAGATACAAATTATAGTTCCAATGAGAGAAAGAGGAGATTGTTCCGCTTTCAATATCAATAATAAAATTCAAGACATATATAACCCTTTGGACGTTGGTGATAAGTTTTTAAAACTTAAACGATTTGGTAAGGATTTGGAATTTAGAATTGGTGACAAAGTTATTAATCGTAAGAATTCTTATGGTGTTTATGATATTAGGTTTAATAAAAAGGATATATTCAATGGTTACATAGGGATTATATCCAATATAGATGAAAAGGGTAAGAGCGTAACAATTAATTTTAACAACGAAGAAGTTGGAGAAATTGTGATTACTGGAGAACAATTACAATATATAGAACTTGCTTATTGTGTCACTACTCATTTATTCCAAGGCAGTCAATGTGATACCGTAATCGTAGGATTAGATTATTCTTCTTATAAATTACTGTCTAAAGAGTTAATATATACCGCAATGAGTAGAGCCCAAAAGAAATTAATTCTTTGTGCTGAAAATAAGGCTTTAAGATATGCAATTAGCGAATCAAGCGTATCTATTAAGCAAACATTTTTAAGTAGTTTCTTGGATATGGACGATTTGGAATTAGTTGAAATAACCAATGATGAATATGAAGATAATAGCGAAAACGTTTTTGATAGTGAAGACATAGATGATGAAATACCATTTTAAGTAAAAAATATTATAACTGAAAATTTCCCAAAACTGATTACGTTCTCGCTTGACAGAATTGGGAAATTTTGGTATAATATAAGAGTATCAAATGGTAAATATTGGAAATAATAAGGGGTTTATTCTTAATTTATTTAGGAAAGAGAGAGAAAAATATGAGTAAGCAAAAAGATTGGACTGGAAATAAAAACAGTATTTACAAGACGCTTGGAGCGAGTAATCACACAGAAAAAGAGAGGCAAAGCGAGGATTTCTACGCTACCGACAGTATTGCAATAGACAAATTATCAAAAGTGTTTGATATACCTAAAGACATTTACGAATGTGCTGCGGGCGAGGGAGATTTATCTAAAAGATTAAAAGAATTAGGACATAATGTATATTCTACCGATTTAGTGGATAGGGGTTATGGAGAAGAAGTTGGAACTGATTTTCTTACATTAGAAGAAATGCCAAAGGGAAAAGAAAATTATAGTATTCTTACGAATCCGCCATACGCTTTTGCAAAAGAGTTTGTGCTAAAAGGACTAGATTTAATCAAAGATGATAGTTGTGTAATTATGTTCTTGAAGGTGCAATTCTTAGAGGGTAAAGCAAGATACAATGAATTATTTAGTAAGTATCCACCTAAATATGTTTTCGTGTCTAGTGAAAGAATTTTGTGTGCAAAAAACGCTGACTTCGCAGGAATGAAAGCGGGAGGAGGTTCTGCCGTAGCATATGCGTGGTACATTTGGCAAAAGGGATTCAATGGAGATACAACTCTAAAGTGGATGTAGGGTATAAAAAACTCATAATAAATCATTATCAAGCATAATGGTTTATTATAGAGAGAAATTTAGAGAGAAAATAAGGGGAAAAAGATGAGAGAAATTGATTTAAAGTTAGGGGATTGTTTACTGTTAACGAAAGATATTCCAGATGGCAGTGTTGATTTGATTTTATGCGATCCTCCATATGGAACTATGAATGGGGCAAAATTAGATGGATGGCATCAAGAAAAAACAAGTTGGGATTTAGAAATAGATCCACAAAAGATAATTGAAATAGCAAATAGGGTTTTAAGGAAAAATGGTAAAATGATTTTATTTAGTCAAGAGCCTTATTCTACTAAACTAATAGATGCCTCTATTAGCAATCTATCGTTTGACTATAGGTTGATTTGGGAAAAAGACCATTTTGCAAACAGTTTAATCGCTAAAAAAGCACCCGTAAATTATTTTGAAGAAATTTTAGTTTTTAGCAAGCAGTATGATATTGAGGGGATACATCCTCTAAGAGAATACTTTAAAAACATAATGGACTATATAGGTTTAAATTTAAAACAAATAAATTCTAAATTAGGACACAGAAAGGCGGAGCATTCTTTTTATGTTAGTCCTAAAAAAGCTATTATTGATAAAATAGGACAAAAAGCAGACCATGTGTTCAGACTAGGAAGCACGCAGTTCGGACTATGCACCGAAGAAACATATATAGAATTAATTAATGCTTTTGATATAGACAAAATGGAAGAATTTAAAACATATCAAGAATTAAAAGAAAAGGGTGTCGCCCTTGATCCGCCCACGACCGCGGTATGGGGTGGCAAAGAACTCTTTGTAAAAGACCCGGATGGCAATACAATACTGATTCTATGATGAGGTGATTTTGGTGAAATCTGATTGGCTTTTTCAAAGCGAAAGCAATATATGCAGCTTTAGAACGGTTGGCGTTCTGCTTCGAGATAACAAAATTCTGGTTCAACGGGATATGGACGGTACTGAATACGCTTTGCCGGGTGGTCATGTTAAAATCGGCCAAACATCGGAAGAATCCCTTATCAGGGAATACAAAGAGGAAACCGGAGCAGATATTGTTTTCAACCGCCTGATTTGGACAGAAGAAACTTTTTGGAGTTGGAACGGGAAAGAAGCGCATTCTATCGCATTTTATTATCTTATATCATTAACAAACGATTCCGACATTCCGGATGATTATTTTGAATCCCATAAAGACAACTGCAATGTGGTTTTGAAATGGGTTACATTTCATGAAATGAAGGAACTAACGATATATCCCGCTTTCTTAAAGGACAAAATCGAGAATATTTCAGAACATATTGAGCATTTTGTTTGCAGAGAATAAGACTTTGCGAACCAATAAAAATAAATTTCCAACCATTTCTTTCAGCGGGTGTCTATATAGGTGTAAGCAGCTTACAATTTTTTGAAAGTGGAGGTATTATGGATAGAACAACAGCAGAAGAAATTGTCCGGCAATACCTCGATAAGTTTTATGGCTTTGCCTTAAAGAGAACCGCAAACACACAGGATGCCGAAGATTTAGCACAGGAAATTTCTTTGAATTGTTTTCGTGCGCTGCTAAATACAGAGCCGGAAAATATCCCTGCTTTTTTATGGCGAATCGCTCGTAACGCTTTGTCGAACTATTACCGTGGCAAGACAAAATCAGCTTTAGGAATATCGATCGATGAATTAACTGAAGTACTGCCATCATCTGATGAAGATGTAAGCGAAGCAATTGTCCAGCAGGACGCCATAAGGCGATTGCAATCGGGAATTGCATATCTTTCTAAAATACAGCGTCGTGTGGTTATTCTTCATTATTATGAGGGCAAGGGGATACGAGAAATTTCAGAGATTCTGAACATTCCATCCGGAACTGTAAAATGGCATCTCTTTGAAGCGAGGTCAGATTTGAAGAAAGGAATGGAACGCATGAATAGTCCAAGTGAATTAAAATTTAACCCGGTGAAATTTTCCATAATGGGACTTAGCGGTTCTGTTGGCACAATGGGCGGAACAGCAAACTTTTTTAGGAGTACGCTCTCTCAAAATATTGCATATTCCGTATATCGCGAAGGGAAAACGATTTCGGAAATTGCTGATTGCCTTGGTGTTTCCCCTGTTTATGTGGAAAGCGAAGCAGAGTTTTTAGAGGAGTATGGCTTCTTGATAAAAAAGGGTGACCGTTACTTGGCAAATCTCATTATTGACGAGCCAAACGATACGGTTGAAAAAGTGATTCTTCCGTTACAGGAAAGGATGTATGAAACAGCTTCAAAATTAATATCCAACGAGCTTTTTGACGAGCTAATGAAAAGCAACTTGCTGGAATCTTCAAACCTGTATTATCCCGATCGTGACAAAAACTTTTTGGCTTGGGGATTACTGCTTTTTATGCTTGCATGGAGCAATGATGAAACCGGGCACAAAATTAGATTTGAGGATGTTTACACTATCCGACCGGACGGCGCTAAAAACATTGCCTATGTGGGAATTTCACGG
>ENA-UOOK01002965-UOOK01002965.1-fermentation-metagenome-genome-assembly--contig:-NODE-2965-length-19991-cov-6.217195_pt1 | contig 19991 bp, 23 predicted proteins | sample MGYA00245777_ERZ724023 | MGnify/ENA primary metagenome ERZ724023 (study PRJEB28704, sample SAMN03018312) | fermentation metagenome | biome: anthropogenic terrestrial biome; feature: soil; material...
CCCATGCAGTCAAAACAGGACTTTTCAGCGTAAATGGGACTTATTATTATGGCCGGGAAGATCAAGGGTATCTTGTCTGCACAAAATATCAAGCCCCGGATGGAACTTTCTATCTTGCAAATAGCGATGGAACTTTGCTGACTCAAACCGGATGGCTTGAAACGAGCCAATATGATGGGGTTACAGAGCGCTATTATCTGGAAAATCCAACTGGAAATTATTCGACGGTTAAAACGGGATTTTTTGATTTAGATGGAGATTCCTATTACGGAATTCCAGATGAAGGGCATGTTTTAAGAGGGAAAAAAGTAATTAGTGGACAGATGTTCCTTGCAGATCAAAATGGTCATTTGCAAGAGACAACCGGTTGGCTTATCACATCAAAATATGATAATGGAACTTTGCAGCGCTATTATTTAAATTATTCTGCAGTCCCGGGACACCCTGGCGCCGTCATTGGGTCGTTTACCGCGGATGAAAAAAAGTATTACGGCCGAGAAGATACAGGATATGAAGTACGCGGAACTTATCGTGCCCCCGACGGTACCATTTATTATGCGGATAATGATGGCGTTTTGGTGGATGTACCGCCTGAAATTGCAGAGATGGAAGAGCGGGCACAAGGATATAGCAGTGATACCGATTATTTGGTTCTTGTGAATACAAGTGCGCATAAAGTTTCTGTGTTTTATGGATGGTCCGGAAACTGGAACCGGCTTTATACATGGGATTGTGCAAATGGAGCGCCGGGGACCCCTACGATTACCGGAGAATTTTCGACGTCGTCTAAGGGATATTATTTTGATTCCGGCTCTGCAAGATGCTTTTACTATACGCAGTTTTGTGGGGATTTTCTGTTCCATTCCACTTTATATTATCAGTATTCGACGCCGGATTACCCGATGGATAATCGAGTCGGAATGGCACTTTCGCATGGATGTGTTCGCTTAAGATTGGAAAATGCAAAATGGATTTATGATAATATTCCATATGGAACTAAGGTCGTTTCTTACTGAAATATTGGTTTTTGCCGCCAGAAATCAAATTTCTGGCGGCAATTTTATCTTAAAAAGTGTCTTGCAAAAACACGCGCGAATCAGTATGATATTTAGGTATGATAAAAGAAAGAGGAAGCCGTCATGGAAAAAGCAAAAAGTATTAAGGAAATTGCCAAATTGGCCGGCGTTTCTACGGCAACCGTTTCGCGTGTGATCAATCAGAACGGTCGCTTTTCAAAGGAAACGGAAGAACGTGTGCGCCGTGTTATCCGAGAAAACGATTATATTCCGAATATGAGTGCAAAGGGACTGCGAACCAGCCGCACCCGTGTAGTAGGGATCATTGTACCGGATATTACGAATCCGCATTTTGCAAATCTAGTCCTTCATTTGGAAATGGATTTATTTCGAAGAGGATATTCCTGTCTGATCTGTAATACAAATGAATCCGAAGAGCTGGAAAGTAAACATATTCAGTCTTTAACAGCACAAAATGTCAGCGGAATTGTGCTGATTTCCGGAATGAGAAATTATGAGGAACTTGGGGATTTGCCTGTCGTCTATGTGGATCGCCCTTCCAATAGTCAGGACAAAGAAGAAGTGATGATTGAATCTGATAATGAAGAGGGCGGATATCTCGCAACAAGAGAACTGATTCAATCCGGATGCCGTCATATTTTGATCTTGAAAAGCCTAGGAAACGATTCCAATCAGTTTGCCCGATATTGTGGATTTCGGCGTGCATTGGACGAATTTAAGATTAAAGAGGAGCGCTCTTTGTGTATTAATCTGAAGGCTGTTTCGATGGAAGAAGCCAGAGAATCTATTTTATTTATGCTGGATCGAGAAGCAAAGTTTGACGGCATTATGTCAACTACAGATACATTGGCTGCCGGCGCAGTGATTGCTTTGCGTGAGCGTGGATTAGAGGTTCCAAAAGATATTTTAGTAACCGGATTTGATGACTGCCAAATAGCGGCAGCATGTGGTCCGGGAATCACCAGTGTGCATCAGGATATCGACCAGATGTCTCGGATGGCTGCAAAGCTCCTTTTTGAGATGATGCATGATGGAAAACAAATTCACCATCATTATCGTCTTCCCGTTAGCTTAACGGTGCGAAATTCAACTTGTCGTTCAAAGTGATTACTTAAATAAATAAACAAACAAAATTCCCTGATTTTTTCCAAAATCAGGGAATTTTGTTCACTTTGTAACTTGATTGTGATTGTTTTATCTTTCACAATGAGCAACTTGCACAAATTGCGCAAACGATTACTCAACATTCATCCGAAAAAAAATTCATGTATTGACTTATATTTGGCACAATAGTATATTGTAAATGAAAGTGGGAAATCGATTACATTCTATGGTTTCCCGAAAATATCCGAATTTGTATCGGAACAAAATTTAGGAGGAAGTTTAGTATGAAAAAAATGAAAGCTTTTATTGCAGCAGTTATGGCTGCTGCAATGAGCCTGAGCATGGCAGCCTGCGGGTCGTCCAGCTCATCATCCACAGCAGCGTCCGGTTCTGCTTGCCAGCACTGCAGCAGCTTCAGGAGAAGCTCAGTATGCAGTTGTTCTGAAGGTTCTGTCCAGTCAGTTCTGGCAGAGCATGCGTGATGGAATTCAGGCAGAGGCTGATAAGCTCGGCGTCAAAGTTGACATTTATGCCGCAAATACAGAGGATGACGTCGAAGGTCAGGTTTCTTTACTTGAAAACGCAATTTCCAAAGGAACTTACAAAGCAATCGGTGTTGCTCCAATTTCCGATGTAAACCTGAACAATGCAATTGCAGATGCAACTTCCAAAGGAATTAAAATCGTTGATATTGATGAAAAAATCAACATGGATGCACTTTCTAAGTTAGGCGGTTCTTGCTATGCTTATGTTGCAACTGATAATAAAGCAGTTGGCAAGATGGGCGCAGAAAATCTGATTAAACAAATCGGCGGTTCTGGCGAAGTTGCTATTGTCGAAGGCAAGGCTGGTGCTGTTTCCGGTGAAAATCGCCGCGATGGCGCAAAAGCCGCTTTTGAAGCAGCTGGCTTGAAAATTGTAGAGAGCCAGCCTGCTGATTGGGATCGTACCAAGGCATATGACGTTGCAACCAACTATATCACTGCTCACCCGGATCTGAAAGCAATTTATTGCTGCAATGATACGATGGCAATGGGCGTTCAGGAAGCTGTTGAGGCTTCCGGAAAGAACGTCAAGGTTTGCGGAACCGATGGCAATGACGATGCAATTCAGTCTGTAGCTGATGGTAAACTCGCAGCTACTGTTGCACAGGATCCTGCTTCCGTCGGCGCAAAGGGACTTGATCTGTTGGCTGAGGCTGTTCAGAAAGATGCAAAGCCCCAGGTTGGTGCAGAAGTTCCGGTTTACAGTATTGACGCAATTCTGATTACCAAAGATAATGCTTCTCAGTATCTCAAAAAGTAAGATGATTTTTTAAGAAGCATTGCGAACGGCGCCTCTGCAAGAAATTGCAGCAGGCGCTGTGAGCGGTAGGCACTGCAGAAAATTTGAAGTGCCTACCTTGCTGACAGCGTCTGGCCGAACCGAATCTTTAGGATATCTTTAGAATCGGATTTTACTTTGAAAGGAGAGAACACGTTTGGAACCAATTGTTCAAATGAAGAATATTACCAAGCGCTTTCCAGGAGTTGTAGCACTTAACAAGATTAATTTTGATGTGTGTCCCGGTGAGGTGCATGTTTTACTTGGAGAAAATGGTGCAGGAAAATCAACTTTGATGAAGGTACTTAGCGGTGCTTATAAGCCAGATGAAGGGAGCATTGTACTCAACGGAAAAGAGTACGACAGGTTGACTCCGCATTTGTCATCCGAAGGCGGCATTAGCATTATTTATCAGGAATTGAGTGTCGTTAACTGGCTTGATATTCGTGAAAATCTCTTTATGGGGCGGCTGCCGATGAAAAAGGCAGGCCCTGTCTCTGTTGTTGATTATGCAACAATGAATGCAAAGACAAAAGAGCTGCTCAAGAAAGTGAATCTTTCCCATTGTACGCCCACTACCAACGTAGGAGATTTGAGCATCAGTGAAAAGCAAATGGTCGAAATTGCAAAGTCAATTGCGTTCAATGCAAAAGTTATCGTGATGGATGAACCGACGTCTTCTCTTACAGAAGACGAAGTAGAAAAACTTTTTACGATTATCCGTCAGCTGAAAGCAGAGGGACGCGGGGTCGTTTTTATTTCTCATAAGCTTTCCGAAATTTCAAAAATTGGAGATCGAATCACGATCTTAAAAGATGGCGGATATGTAGGAACTTATAATGTTTCTGATCTGACAACCGATGACATGATCCGAAAGATGGTTGGCCGTGAGATTAAAGGAACGTATCAGCATTTGCCGGAAGAGCATTATCAGTTCGGCAATGTGATGTTTTCCTGTAAAAATCTTACCCGTAAAGATCATTTGGTCGAGAATATTTCTTTTGATCTTAGAAAAGGGGAAATCTTAGGGTTTTCAGGATTGGTCGGAGCAGGCCGCAGCGAGACAATGTGTGCAATTTATGGAGCTGCACCAAAAGTTTCCGGCGACATTTTTTTGAATGGCAAAAAATTAAAAATTAAAAATCCTTATGACGCTTTGCAGAACGGAATCGGGATGGTAACGGAAAACCGGCGTGAGACCGGATTTTTCCAAAATTTCAGCAATCAGCGGAATATCTCGATTGCGCGGCAGCTAAAAGAATCTAAATTGGATGGCTTAATCGGACTTACCAATGAATCAGAAGAAAAAAAGATGGCAGACGAGGAGCATGAAGCGATTCGAATCAAGTGGACTTCGCGTGAGCAGCTGACCTCACAGCTTTCAGGTGGAAATCAGCAAAAAGTGATTCTGGGTAAATGGATGGCGGCCAATGTAAAGGTTTTGATTTTTGATGAGCCGACAAAAGGAATCGATGTCGGAACAAAGAGTGAGATTTATAAATTAATGCGCAGACTCGCAAATAACGGGATCGGTGTAATCGTTGTTTCCAGTGAAATGCCGGAGCTGTTGGGACTGTGTGACCGGATTATTATCATGGCGAACGGTCGGATTACAGGCAGTTATGATATTGCAGAAGCGACGGAAGAAAAGCTGGCAAAGGCAGCCACCAGCGAGATGGCATAATAACGGGAGGAAAGTAAGTTGAAAACGAAGACGATTGAAAAAAAGAAATTCACTTTCAGCGATTACTGGGATCGCTACAGTACGATTACGATTCTTGCAATCATGATTGTTGTATTTGGAGCATTGCGGCCTTCCAGTTTTCTGACGACAGGAAATTTGGTTAAGATTATGGAGCAAAGTTCCATTACGATTCTTCTGGGTCTTGGAGAATTTTTTGCTATTTTGCTTGGCGGAATTGATTTGAGTGTTAGTTCGATTATGGCGCTTTCCGGTGCAATGACCGCAAAACTGATGATTAATGCGGGATTCGATCCATGGTTGGCCATTCTGGTCGGCATTGTTTTCTTTGGGCTTTTTGTTGGATTGGTCAACGGCGTTTTGGTGACGGCAACAGGTCTTCCGCCTTTTATCATCACTTTGGGCACACAGGCAATTCTTCGCAGCCTTGTTTATATCGTTACAGATGCACGTGCGGTATCTGGTTTGCCAGCCTCGTTTTCTACCAGTATCGGTGGAAAACTTTTCGGCATAGTTCCAGTTCCGATCATTGTAGCATTGGTTGCAGCAGCTGTTTTAACTTTCTTTACAGTAAAATGTCAGTCTGGCCGTAACCTCTATGCATTAGGCGGAAACACACAGTCTGCATGGTATGCCGGCATTACAGTTAAAAAACATACGATTATTGCCTTTGCAATTTCCGGACTTTGTGCAGCTTTAGCTGGAATGGTCAACATTGCAAGACTGGCAGCAGCAGAGCCGAATGCGGGTACTGGTTACGAAACGTATGCAATCGAAGCTGTCATCATCGGCGGTGCTTCTTTCTTCGGTGGAATCGGCAAGATCCCGAAGGTGATTATTGGTGGTTTAATTATCGGTGTTATCAATAACGGCCTCAATATGGTGGGCGTTTCCAGCTATTATCAGCAATTGGCGATGGGCTGCCTGCTGATCATTGCCGTAACGTTGGATCGTTTCTTCGGAGCAAGCCGCAAGAGCTAATTTTCAAGAATAAGTAAAAACTCTGGAGGAAAAGAAAAAATGAGACCTAAATTTTCAGTTAGCTTAATGTGTATGGATTTTCTGGATATGAAAAACCAGATCGAAATCTTGGATTCCAATATGGATGGATATCATATCGATATTATGGATGGTCATTATTGTAAAAACATTACCCTTAGTCCGGACTTTATGCGTGCATGTTCCCGTGTCGCAAAAAAGCCAATGGATGTGCATTTGATGACAACAAATCCAAATGATTGGATTGATGCCTGCGCAGACGCTGGAGCCGCAATGATTAGTCCGCACGCAGAAACAATGAATACGGATTGCTTTCGGACTCTCAACCATATTGCACAGGTTGGCTGTAAGTTAGGCGTAACGCTGAACCCGGCAACCCCTCTCTCTTATTGCAAACACTATCTCAATCGCATTGATGTTCTGACTCTGATGACGGTGGATGTTGGATTTGCAGGTCAGCCGTTTATTGAGGAAATGCTCGATAAAATCAAAGAAGCAAAAGAGCTGCGTGAGAAAAACGGGTGGCACTATCAGATTATGATTGACGGCTCCTGCAACCAAAAAACTTTTCAGCGTTTGTATGAAGCGGGAGCGAATATTTTTGTGCTTGGTTCTTCCGGACTTTTTAGCTTGGATTCCGATCTGGAAACAGCCTGTCAGAAAGCGAAAGAGAATTTCCAAAAGGAAACTGGAGTAAAATGTCTATGAACGGGGGAGGTACCATGACAATTACAGAGCAGCTTGTGCTCGGAATTGATATCGGCGGTACCAATATGCGGCTTGGATTGGTGAATGATGCGTTGGAATTAACCGCTTTTGAGCGATTGAGCACCAGAGAAACATTTGGGGCCGAGTGTGACCCTGCTCAAAGATTGGCGGATTGTATCAAAACCTATTGTGATCGCCATATAGAAGGGAAAATGCCGAAAGCAGTTTCAATCGGTTTCCCTTCTACCATTAATAGAGAAAGAACCGTTGTTGTGCAAACCCCCAATATTAGCTGTATTTCAGATAATTTGGCAATTGTAGATGTGCTGGAAAAGACTTTAAAGATACCGGCCTTTATTAATCGCGATGTAAATGATCTTTTGCTTTTTGATCTGGAAGATTTAGGTGTGGCTGATCAAAACTGTGTGGCTGGAATTTATTTCGGCACCGGAGTTGGAAATTCGGTGATGGTGGATGGGAAAATCTTGTTGGGGCATAATGGAGTTGCCTCGGAGCTGGGACATTTGCCCGTCTATGGAAACCATCGGATTTGCATGTGTGGAAATGAAAGCTGTTTAGAGACGCTTGTTTCGGGAATTGCTCTTGAACGGATTCAGAAACAAGAATTTCCGGATACGCCGATCCGTGAATTGTTCGCGACGAAAATGGATACCTCTATTATGAGAGAGTTTTTAACAGGAATGGCTCAGACGGTGGCTGCAGAAGCGAATCTGTTTGATCCGGACTGTCTGATTATTGGCGGTGGACTTTTACAGATGGGAGATTTTCCACGGGAACTCTTTGAAAAAGAAGTGCATCGCTTTGCCAGAAAGCCATATCCGGAAAAGACTTTGGATATTCGTTATTCGAGGCCAAATCAGGAAAATGGGGTGGTAGGCGCCGCTATTTATGCACAAAAGCGCATGCAGAACTTAAATTATTTATGAGTTATAAAACAAATCAGCTTGTTAAGTGAAAAAGATGAAAACTGTCGTTTCATGAAATTTAGTTGTAATCGGAGGCAATTATGAAATTAGCAATTGGAAATGATCATGTTGCAGTTGAGATGAAAAATCAAATAAAGGCTTATCTGGAAGAGAAGGGGATTGAAGTGATCGATGTTGGCACGAACAGCACCGAGCGCTTTAATTATCCGATCAGCGGATATAAAGTAGCGAAGCTGGTGGCATCTGGAAAGGTAGACGGCGGCGTATTAATGTGCGGAACCGGAGTCGGAATTTCTCTGGCAGCAAACAAAGTAAAAGGCATTCGTGCATGTGTTTGCAGCGAACCTTATTCCGCAAAGCTTTCTAAACAGCATAATAATTCCAATATTATTGCATTTGGTGCCCGCGTTATTGGAATCGAAACAGCAAAAATGATTGTTGATGAATGGCTTGGAGCAAAGTATGAGGGTGGTCGCCACCAGGTACGAATTGATATGATTTCTGAGATTGAAAATACCGGCCATTTGAAAGCGGCCGATGAAGATTAATTGATTTTGCTTTTGTCTGATATTGGAAGCAACTATAATAGGGAGCATCATTGATTGGCAGTAAGAAAATAATTTGCAGTTTTTGTTGGGAGACTGTAAAGAGAATTTGTTTTCTTAATCGGTGCCTTTGCGATGATCGAAAGATGCAAAAGACTAATCTCATTTTGGAGATTAGTCTTTTGCGTTTTTTAAAAGAATATGATATACTTTCCACACGCAGCTTTAGTGGCCGCTTTATTGGCTGAATCTGCAAAATAGGGGGATTTCATATGATTAAAAATATGATTTTTGATATGGGAAATGTACTGCTGGACTATAATCCACAGGACTATGTAAAAGCATTTTTGCACTGTGAAGAAGATCAGGATATGGTGTTGACGGCTCTATTTGGTGGGCAGGAATGGCTCGATCTGGACCATGGCCTTATTACAGAGCGGGATGCTTTAAAAAAGATGCTTCAGAAGCTGCCTAAGCGCCTCCATCAGGAGGCTAGGGCTCTTTTTTATGGGTGGCAGAATTATACACGCCCGATTGAGGGCGTTAATTTACTGGCTATCAAGCTCCATCGGGCAGGCTATCGTCTCTATCTGCTCAGCAATACGGGAGTGCGGCTTCATGTTTATGCGCATCGCCTTCCAGCGTTACAGTATTTTGATGGAGCGGTTATGTCTGCAGATGTTCAGCAGGTAAAGCCGGAACCGCAGATTTATCAGATTCTTTTTGACCGTTATCATCTAGATCCTAAAGAATGTTTCTTTATTGATGATTGTGAACAAAACCTAAAAACCGGGAAACAGTTTGGAATGCATGTCTATCTGTTTGACGGAGATGAGAAAAAATTAGAGTCCGCATTGCATAAGGAAAAAGTCAACTGGTAAAAAGCAGCCTGAAATCTTGTGAAAAGATCTCAGGCTGCTTTTTATTTTAGACAGTGATAGAAAAAAGTCCGTGTCGGTTGCAGAAAGCATAAAAAGTTCCATGCCCGTGAATTTTAAAGCGTGATTCCGCATTTTGCTCCGGATAGAGCTTGATTATTTGGAGTTGCCCGGCGGAAAGATAAGCAAAAAAAGAAAGATAATGTTGCTTTTCCATGGGATGACGGCACGAGACTAAATATTCATCTTCTATTCGTTCTGCTTTCAAAGAATGTTCCGAATCAATTGCTTCGGCCTCTAAAGGAGGAAGTGCAATTCCGCAGCAATGAAAAGAACCGTTTCCAACCGCATAAATAATATTTCCGCAGACCGGGCAAACATAAAAGTTTCCTTTCCTTAAATTTGCAGAACGGTTTTCATTGGAAAATAATTGTCCCGATAAAAGCTCTCCAATGGAGACGCCAAGAGTCTCTGCCAGTGGTTTTATCAGTGTGATATCCGGAAGCCCCTTTTGCGTTTCCCATTTTGAAATTGTTTTATCGCTGACTGCTAAAAGTTCTGCTAACTGTTTCTGTGTTAATTTTTTCTTTTCACGCAGGACCTTGATAGTAGAACCCGTTACATATTGATCCAAATAAATTCCTCCCATATCTTTTCTGCTTTCAGCATAACGCAGATTGAACTTTCATACAACCTACGTTTCGCAGAGTCCTTATAAAAGCATTGCTTTAAGGAAAATAAAAATATCTTTAAAAATATTCAAAAAAGTCTTTACATTTTCCAAATGAAGTAGTATTATAAAAACAAGAAAAGTAATCATTATTAAAATTGTTTTACGGCCCTTGCCCTTTACAAATGCCAAAAGATTTAGTAAAGTAAATTAAGAACAAATATTATAAATTATTGGGGACATGGACTATGGAAAGAAAACAAAATTACAGCCGAAAACGAGAAGCAATTCTTACCGCTTTACAGAAAACGAAAATTCATCCCACAGCGGAATGGGTTTATCAGGAGTTAAAAAGTGAATATCCTGATCTAAGTTTAGGAACCGTCTATCGCAATCTTCGCCTTTTTAAAGACGAAGGCATTATCACTAGCGTAGGCGTCGTAGATGGACAGGAACGTTATGACGGGGATATTACACCGCATTCTCATTTTGTATGCACAAATTGCGGAAAAGTAATCGATGTTAATGACGAATTTGTCGATCCGGAAGCAGATACAATGGTTGCAAGAAAATGTAAAGTGAAAGTGTTAAGCCATTCTGTTTGCTTTAATGGAATTTGCATGGAATGCCTGGAGGCTTTGAAAAAAGCTGAAACAGGCTCCAAATAAAATTATTTGCAATTAAATTTTTTCAAGGAGGAATTAAAAATGAAAAAATGGGTTTGTTCTGTATGTGGTTATGTGTATGAGGGCGAAGTTCCGCCGCTGTTCTGCCCCCAGTGCAAAGCACCTCGGGAAAAGTTTGTAGAGCAGGTCGAGAGCCAGGGCTTTGCCTGTGAGCATGAAGTTGGCATTGCACAGGGCTGTGATCCTGAAGTTTATGAGGGCCTTGTAGCAAATTTTAACGGAGAATGCAGCGAAGTTGGCATGTATCTTGCCATGAGCCGTCAGGCAGAGCGCGAAGGATATCCGGAAATTGCAGAGGCTTTTAAGCGCTATGCGTTTCAAGAGGCTGAGCATGCTTCAAAGTTTGCAGAGCTTCTGGGCGAAGTCCTTACTAAGAGCACCAAGAAGAATCTTGAGATGCGTGTAGAGGCTGAGGCTGGTGCATGTAAAGGTAAGCTCGACCTTGCAAAGAAAGCCAAAGCGCTTAACTATGACGCGATTCATGATACCGTACATGAGATGGCAAAAGATGAAGCGCGCCACGGATGTGGATTCCAGGGCCTTTTAAAGCGTTATTTCTAATTGGCATAAAAAGAGAAGAAATGGAGACGACCATTTTTCCTTTGTATTTATGTAAATTGCATTTCCATCGTTACCCATGTCCTACTTTTTAGCAAGCGGAAAATTTGTATAGTTGTTATATAGATAAAAAAGAGGTGCAGTCATTACGACTGCACCTCTTTTACTTGATCGCTTTTTAGTGCGCTGCAGGAAAAAACTGTTTATAATTATTGCAAAAAAATTACTTTGTCAGATTTAGCCCCTCAATTTTTCTAAAATTTTCTCGATCTATTTTGTATCATTGACCTTATAAAACAGCAAAAATACAACTTTCCTTTTTACGACACTTTGACGATTTTGGGTAGCTTCGTTTGGGGGTTTTGTATTGATTTATAATAATCAAAGTGTTATACTCAACAACATAGAAAATCAGTATGATGAACAGTTATAAATGTTCAAGTACAAGAAGTTTGAGGAGGTTTTTATTTATGGATAGCATTACACATGCAATGCAGCGAAAAGCGTTTGAAGTGGCAATCGATGCTGCAATCAAATATACCAATCATGATCGCTCCAAAGCTTTGCTGCAACTAGTCGACTTGACAGAAAAAATACTTGGTGATGTATGGAAGCCGGAAGCTTACGCTCAACTGCGCAATATTTTTAGTAATCCAGACAGCAAATGGATGAAATTTGCGAATAACCTTCTGGATAATACAGACCCGAAGCTGATTAAAATGTCCATGCTGAATCTTGGCTATGAAGCAGGTTTTCGTGGGTTCCATCTTGCAGAAGAGAACTCCAAAAAATATGGCTGTGCGATTCCGTGGATTATTCTTTTTGATCCTACCAGTGCCTGTAATCTGCACTGTACCGGTTGCTGGGCTGCCGAATATGATCGTCAGCTGAACCTTTCCTTTGAAGATATGGACAGCATCGTAACGCAGGCAAAAGAACTTGGAATCCATGCGTTCCTTTTGACCGGCGGTGAGCCGCTCGTTCGCAAAAAGGATGTCATTCGTCTGTGTGAAAAGCACAATGACTGCGCTTTCCATGCTTTTACAAATGGTACGTTGATTGATGACGATTTCTGCAAGGAAATGCTTCGCGTTGGGAACTTCGTTCCTTCTGTCAGCTTGGAAGGCTTTGAAGAAGAAAATGATGCAAGACGTGGTAAGGGCGACTTCCAGAAGGTCATGCAGGCACTTGATCTGATGAAGAAATACAAGCTTTTGTACGGCACTTCTATCTGCTACACCAGCCAGAACTACAAGACTGTGACTTCTGATGAATTCTTGGATATGATTATTGGAAAAGGCGTTACTTATACTTGGTACTTCCATTACATGCCTGTCGGAAATGACGCTTCTACCGATCTGCTTTTGACACCGGAACAGCGGGAATATATGTATCATCGTGTGCGTGAGATTCGTGATTATGAAGGCGGCAAACCGATTTTCGCAATGGACTTTCAGGACGACGGAGAGTTTGTCAATGGCTGTGTAGCTGGAGGAAAAGAGTATTGCCATATCAACCCGAACGGTGATGTGGAGCCTTGTGTCTTTATTCATTATTCCAGCGCGAATATTCATGACAAATCTTTGATCGAATGCCTGCAGCAGCCGCTCTTTAAAGCTTATCAGGCAGCACAGCCGTTCAACGACAATATGCTGCGTCCTTGCCCGATGCTTGAAAATCCGGAAATACTCCAGCGCTTAGTAACGGCAACGGGTGCAAAATCCACGGATATGGAATCTCCGGAAAGCTGTCAGCATCTTTGTGGAAAATGTGTTCACTATGCTGAAGAATGGAAGCCTACTGCCGAGAAGCTTTGGCTCAAGGGACATCCAACAGGACAAAAAGATTCTCGTGTGGACGAACTAAATAAATAATTAACTTTTGCTAATTTACATAAAAGCCGGCATGCTATCATGAAACGTGATAGCATGCCGGCTTTTTTTATTTTATAAAAAGAGTTTAAAAATAAAAATACCACGAACCTGTAAAAACTATTTCATAACAAAGTAAAATGGTTTTTTTGAAATAAAATTACGTTGTCATTTCTTAATTTAGACAATTCTGCAGACATTGCACTTCTCTCGACGGAAAGATAATCTGCAAGTTCCTGGCGGTTAAATGGAATGCTAAAATGGTTGCTTTTTGCCTTATTTGCTTGAGCTGAAAGATAAGCCAAAAGTTTTTCCCGAGTGGTACGTTTTGATGTAAATTCGATTTTCTGTGTAAGCGCGATGTTTTTCATGGAAACGATACGCAGCATATTCTGAATCAATTTGCTGTGAAAAGCACAAGCCTTTGCACATGGAATTGCGAGCTTTCCGTAATCAATCAATAGAAGTTCACTTTCAGTTGCAGCAATAACACTGACCGGCAGAGCTTTTACATTTGCACAGGCAAAGGACTCCCCAAACAAGTTTCCTACACTGATTTGTGAAAGAATACTTCTATTTCCGTAATAGTCGTCCTGAACGATCTGAATTTGGCCCGCTAAAACAATGCCAAACCGATCTGCATTTTCCCCGCTGAAAAATACAGTTTCACCTTTTTTAAAATGAATTTTTTTCGTACCTAAGCATGACAAAAGCGACCGTAAATCCGATTCTTCTATGCCTTTAAACAATTCAACTGTTCTTAGAATCTCTAAATAATTTTTCATAAGGCCCTCTTATGTTGGAATTCCAACAGATTTATTTACTTAATTATAGTAAACTGAAATCGAAAAATCAAGATAATAGGAGTGAAAATAATGCTTAGAAAAATAATTAAAATTGATGAAGAAAAATGTAACGGTTGTGGACTCTGTGCAGAAGCTTGCCATGAAGGTGCAATCGGAATGATAAACGGCAAAGCGAAACTTCTGAGGGAGGATTACTGTGATGGGTTGGGGGATTGTTTGCCTGCCTGCCCTGCGGGAGCAATCAGCTTTGAGGAACGCGAAGCGAAAAAGTATGATGAACTTGCTGTTGGAAAAAGCAAGTTGGGAAAACAAAAAGAGGTGCTTAATTTTGGATGCCCTGAAACACAATCCAGAGCGATTTGCCACGAAGCCGAGGGTAAATTTGTTCCTTCCAATAGGGATGAAAATAAAAGTCAGCTTTCTCAGTGGCCAGTTCAGATCAAACTTGCACCAGTAAATGCATCGTATTTTAATGATGCAAACCTGTTGATTGCCGCTGATTGTACGGCTTATGCTTATGGGGATTTTCACAACCGGTTTATCAAAAATAAAATCACTTTGATTGGCTGCCCAAAATTGGATGAAGGGGATTACAGCGAAAAACTGACGGAAATTATCAAGAATAATCGTATTAAAAGCGTTATGGTTGTCAGAATGGAGGTCCCTTGCTGCGGTGGAATTGAGAATGCAGTAAAAAGAGCACTTCAAAACAGTGGAAAATTTATTCCGTGGCAGGTTGTTACAATTTTGACCGACGGGAAAATCATGGATTGAAAATTGGAATAATTTCATTAATTTTAATTTATAAAAATACAAATTTTAGTTGTAATTACAAAAGCATTTATTATAATAATGGTGAAATCTGGAATACTTTGCAAAATGTATTTTTATAAGAGTTAAAATTTTTCCTTAAATAGGCAGATATATGAATTGTAAAACAGAGATCTGGGAATTACTAGATTGTTGAAAGTAATTGGACTTTTGGAAACTTTATAACCAAATAGTCCCAGCAGCGGATAGGTTATGTCGCAATCAATAAAATGAGCAAACATTTTATTTGAAATTATAAAGTTAAGGAGGAATTTACATGAGTGAGGAAATCAACAATCGGGAATATCGCCAAAAGATTTTGAAAGAATTGATTACACAGCTGCACAACGGCAAAACCGTTGAAGAGGTTAAGGGAAAGTTTGCGGCCGTGTTCGAAGGAGTATCCGCAGAGGAGATTGCGCAGGCGGAGCAAGCCCTTGTCGCAAACGGCTTACCGGTTTCTGAAATTCAGCGCCTTTGTGATGTTCACGCAGCTGTATTCAAAGGCTCTATTGAGGAAATTCATCAGCCATCCGATCCATCGAAAATTCCAAGGCATCCTGCCAATATCCTTAAACGTGAAAACAGAGCAATTGAAAAATTGATTGCAGAAATTTGAGATGGGATAGAATCAAACAAAGACAGTGATATAAAAGCCGCTTTTAGTCGGTTGGCCCAGATCAAATTTCATTACCTAAAAAAAGAAAATCTGCTGTTTCCGTATATGGAGCAGTATGGGATTACCGCTCTGCCAAAGGTAATGTGGGGTGTGGACGACGAAATCCGTGCGCAGCTTAAAGAGATAAATGTGCGGATTAAAACGACCGATCTTTTGCAGCTGAAAGTTTCTATCGAGAAATTATTTGCAAAAATCAGCGAGATGATTTTTAAAGAAGAGAACATTATGCTTCCGATGCTGCTCGAAAATTTAACACAGGACGAGTGGAAGCGGATCGCTGATGAGAGCGGTGAACTTGGTTATTGCTTAATTGGCAGCATACCGGATTGGTCACCGACTGTTCGAACAGAACAAGGCGCTGTACAAAAGAAAAAAGCTGTACCGGGTGTTGTTAAACTGCAGACCGGCATGCTGAAAACTGAAGAGCTTGAGCGAATGCTGAATACTTTGCCCATCGATATTACCTTCGTGGACAAGGAGGATGCTGTAAAGTATTTTTCGCAGGGAGCCGAGCGGGTCTTCCCACGCACAACGGCAATTATTGGTCGGAAGGTTTTCAACTGTCATCCCCCGGTAAGTGTGCATATTGTCGAAAAACTTGTGGAGGATTTTAAAGCTGGCCGAAAAGACAGTGAAGATTTTTGGATCAATATGGGCGAAAAATATATTCTTATTCGGTATTTTGCTGTGCACAGTGAAAAGGGCGAATATCTTGGTGTGCTCGAAGTGACTCAGAACATCAGACAAATACCAAGATAAAGTAAAAGGGTTCAACGATCGCGTTGTGATGATACTAATTGGCCATATAGAATGCTATTTAACGAAGATTGGAATAGATATGGGTTTAGATGAAAAAGTATCTTATTCTATTACAGTTGAAAATGGGCAAGTAAATATTTCTAATGATAGCTCTACAATCAATGCTACTAATATAACTAACGGAATCGATATAGAAAAATTATCTGAATTAATAAACGATGTCAAGAAAACTGCCGGAAATATTGCAGGAAATGACAAAGAAATACTCACCAGTAGCTTGGATGTTATCGAAGAGGAGTCTAAGACGTCAAAGCCTAGAAAAAGTTTTCTTAAAACTGCTATTATAGGATTAAAATCCATAAAAGGAAGCGTAGAATTTACGGCAACAGTTGTAACGCTGATTCAGTTTATTCAATCACTTCTATATAAAAAAGAAAATGGTAATTATATAAAGAAAAAATTTCCAGTAAGAAATTTTACTTATAAATGATTTCTCTGATTAAAGAAGGAACGCGTTATCCGAAATTAAGTGTGAAAAACATCTAGCTCAGTGTAGCGTAAGCGTTCTGTTTATAATTCTTCTGACTAAAAAGAATCATCATCAACCGTCCAATACAGGATAGTTGATGGTGATTTTTGTATGTGAATATAATTCACATAAGAGCGGGCTGATTTTTATATTAATTCTTTTGGATTATAGTCGTCCAATTTTGCAATTCTTTCGAAACAATAAAACAATATAGTAAAACCGAGTGGGAATAGGAAGCAATTTTTATTAATTAGGCGTGATTACAATCAACATTTATCAAAAAAGAAAAGCCGCACGAACTCAGTGTTCATGCGGCTTTGGCGGAGAAAGTGGGATTTGAACCCACTTAAAGATAGATATAATCCGCGATATATAGGCAATCTTTATTATTCGTGTTGCATTTCGTGTTGCATTATTTTTACTTAAAAATGTGAATTAAATTCACAGTGAAAAATATTCACATTTTAATATTCTCCTTTCCGGCCTTATTTTGTGATTTAAAGAAGGAATAGTGTACTAGTGTATTAACGCTGTAAACTTATAATTTTACACATTTGAATGTAGTTATAATGCTACAAGTTTTGTTTTGGTAATTTATGTAATTTATTTATTGATTTTTTTAATCATTTGTAGTAACATTAAACCACAGAAAACCATAGAAAATCGTGGAAAACCATAGAAAATCGTGGAAAACCACGAAAAACCATGGAGAAATGTTTTTCTGTTTAAAAGCATATACATTAGTCAACAATCTATAAGTGATTGGGGGAATAATGCATGTGTAAAAAAGAGTTAGAAGGAAAAGGTAGCGAGCAAGGGGGAATCAAAATGTCTGTAATGACAAAACCAGTAAATGTATCTTTGCGAGTTAACGAGAAAAAGACGAAAGACTTTTTGAGTGTTACTCGAGACACTAACGCTATGCTTAAAAGATTTAAATTCTTAAAGAAGATGGAGTTACGGGCCGGTAAAACTGAAAAAGACCCCGATGTAGCGTTTTTAAGTGGGAAGATTAATGATTTCGAAAAAGAAATAGAGGAGAGATAGGCGTAAATGCAAGTCAAACTTCTAAAAGATGTTTGTCCCCTTATATCTAGTTTTCATTGTGGAAATAAAACGTTAGATGAATACTTTCAAAATAAAGCGTTAGATGACGATGATGCAACTACCTATTGCTTTTTAGAGGAAAATCTAAAAACAATAATTGCAGTGTCGTCATTGTCTTGTAATGGTATTATTACAAAGAGTGCTAACAAAATGTCTACATACCCTGCAGTAGAAATTAAAATGTTCGCGGTAAATGATTCATATAAAGGGAAAACCATAGAAGGGGAAGAAGAGCATTATAGCGATTGGTGCTTTAATAGTACCATTGCAAAAATTATGCAATTCACGGATAATTATTGTGGAGCGAGCAGAGTCTTTTTATATTCCGTACCCAATGCTAAACATTTTTATTTAAGATGTGGAATGCATGAATTTACGGATTTAATGTATCCAGATGATCGTCCCTATTTTGACCGTTGTATTCCGATGTTTATGCATTTGTGAATTTTAAATCAAAGTAAAAAAAATAAGCCATCTGAGGTCGGAACAGGCAGCCGACACGCCCATGTGGTCTTTAAAGAGATGCAGGATTGCCACCCTGCCTATGGCTTATTTCCTTAAAAGCTCTCTAAATATTTTAGAGAGCTTTCTTTTTTGTATATAAGCAAAAAAAATAAGCCTATCGAGGATTTTTCTCCCCGATAGGCTTATTACTTATAAGTTATATTTTATTACTTTTTATTTTCTTCCGGCACCTGTGCATCAACTTTGCTTTTGAGCATCGAAACGAGGCGTCCTAAGAAACCAGGAAGCGGCACGCCGATATCTCCAATGTTCTCCAGAATGCTGATTAATTCGTTACAAATCAGCCATACAGCTACAAGCGACGCGATCAGCATCGGAAGGTGAATAGTCATTCCGATTTTGTCGCCTGCATAGGAAAGGAGCCAGTCGAGCACCGCACCGACCGCTACTAAAAGCCACATGCAAACTTTTTTTGAAATCCCTTGAATCCCTCGATAGCTGCTAATTTTTTGGCCGCGCTTGGATGCTGCGGAGATCCCGGTAATGTAATCAATGAGATTACAAATGACTAGCACCAGCATCGGCACGGCAAGCTCTCCGAGCCACGATGCCAATACTCCCACGACGGCAGTAAATACCGCCTTTGTTTTTGTTAATGTATCCATTTTGCTTTCTTCTCCTCTTTATTCTCATTCAACTTCTAACTGCACGCGGTCAAGAGTGTTGCCAAATACGCCTGCATATCCATCCGCCTGATCGTCGATCTGCTCCGGGTAATAGCTTTGCAAATTTGGACTGACCTTGTAATGGGCGCAGCGGAGTGGGCACATGCCGGCAGGGGAGTAATAATATACTTCGACCGCATCAATCTCCTGACCGTTACCGGCATAACCGTTATTAGCATCATTAATATCATATCCGGTTACCCACGGCAGCCAGTCCCCGCCGCATACATGGACACGGTACCGGACGGCCCCCTGGGTTACACCGATCGCGATATCGGTGATCTTATGTCCCCGAAGACCCGCAAAATCGTTTGTGTCCCAAACTTCGCTGAGCCAGCCGTCCTCTTTAGTGCGCACTCGATAGGCAGCGCTGACCTTGCCGGTATTATCAGCGGGGGAGCTGGCAGCGCTGACAATATCAGATGGAGTGTTCCCGTTCATATAGGACTGCACCATCTGAACAAAGCGTCCCCAGCCGCGGTCAAGCGTCCGATGAGGACAATACTTGTCCATATAATCCTGGTGTTTGGTAAGTCGATCGATTCCCCAGCCATACTTATTGAGGATCATAGCCGCCAGCTGCGCACCGTTGCGCTCTGCGACGTCAAAACGTTCCCCACCGGATAAACTGTAGCAGATTTCAATCGCGATTCCCTGACGGTTTCCGGGGCCGTTTCCGTCCCCTGCATGCCAGGCATTCCGGTTTTCCGGGATTCCCTGCACAACTTCCTGGTCGTCAACTGCATAGTGGAAAGAGCACTCGTTGTTGTTGCCGATCATATAAGCGATCTCATCGCGTGCGGATGCGTCGTTATATGTATTATGGATTACGACGCGGGTCGGAGTCATAGAGTAGGGGCACTTGATTCCATACTTTTCGGGCGGGCAAAGCATTTGTACGATATCCATTATTCCGCATCTCCTTTCTCAGCTTCCTGGTGATTGATTTCTTTCTGTGCGGCCTGATAGAGGTCGTCAGTATAAATAATTACTTTGGTATTCATGATTTATCCTCCAAAGCCTTCTGTACTTTTTTCAATTCGAACTGTAATTGGATAATCGGGTCTGATTCTTCCTGCTTTT
>ENA-UOOK01002966-UOOK01002966.1-fermentation-metagenome-genome-assembly--contig:-NODE-2966-length-19972-cov-10.208867_pt1 | contig 19972 bp, 23 predicted proteins | sample MGYA00245777_ERZ724023 | MGnify/ENA primary metagenome ERZ724023 (study PRJEB28704, sample SAMN03018312) | fermentation metagenome | biome: anthropogenic terrestrial biome; feature: soil...
TAATAACTATTCTTGCTAAATTACTAGCCTGTGGATAAAAACACGGAAACTCAAGACATAGCCTACTCTTTTTATAATATCATTTAAATTTAATTCCGTTTCTTTTAAATACTTCTTTGCCTCATTCATTCTAATGGTATCAATATATTGTAGTACAGTATATCCTGTTTGATCTTTAAAGTATCTACTTAAATAGCTTGATGTTATTTTAAACTCATCGGCTATTTGAGCAAGGGATAAATTATTATCACTATAATTATCTTCTATAAAAGTTTCTATACTGTTTATTAAATCAAAGTTCTTACTTTCCTTATTTTTCTGAATATAAATACACATTTCTTTCAAAATCTTTAAAACCTTTTCTTTTAAAACATTTACGTTATCATTGTATTGAATAAGTATTTCTTCCAATTCCATGTAGAAATAATCTGATTCACTAAAGTTAAACTCATTAAACAGTTTAAGAATTGATCCAATTACGCCCAAATTGATCAGTTTTATTTGCTCAATGGAAAATTTATTGCAATTTACTTGTTTTGTGATTTCGTTTATTTCTTCCTCAACCTTATCTATCTTCCCCTGCTTTATAGATATTAATAGCTCTCTTTCTTGATCAATAGGATATTTATATTGTTTATTCTTCTCAAAATTTATTTCATTATAAAAATTTATACTGCTCTTATTATTAACCATACTATAGCAGCCTGCTATTTTAGCTTCTTTAAAAGATTTATTTATATAAATCACATCATTATATATATTTCCAACATCAATCTTCACATCAATTTTAAAATAGTTATTTAAAAACTCCTTAATCTGAAGAGATAACTTATTAACATACTGTAAATCACCGATTTTCTCCTTCATATTTATGATAGCAGCTGACTGGTCACCATTTGCCATATCTACAACATATGCTTGACCATCAAAATTAATTAATTCGTTTAATACATTTAAAAGAACAAACTTCATCATATGCTTGGCTAAGTCATCTTTACATTCAAAATTATTGGTTTCATTAAAAGAAAAAAGCATAACTATGAATAAACGGTATTTAAATTCTAATTCAGAATTTAAAAGTAAAACTTTAGATTCTTCATTGCTGCTTATTTTTGTATTAAGAAGCTTAGTAATAGCATTTTCTCTTAAAATAATTGATTTACTTACTAATTGATCTTCTAGCTCTTTATTCTCATTTTTCACAGTTTCAAAGGTATTAGAAATATAGTTAAACTCATCTTTTGTACCATTTAGTTTATCATCTTTATTAGAACCTATCTGATTAAGAAGTACCCTGATTGGTTTATAACTATTAGCTGAAAATACTAATGCTAATAATACCCCTATTACAAATATAAATAGTATACAAACAATAAAAATAGTATTTGATAAATTAACCTTAGTCCAAAATTCTTTTGTATCCATTGCTATAACATAGGACCAGTTATTATATGAAGAAGTTACTTTAACCACGGAATAACTTTTATTTTCTATATTTATGTTATTTATATTATTATGAATGTCCTTTATATTTAGTTTCTTAAAGAAGTCATAATCATTGCCATTCTCTACATCTTTTGAAGTACTAAAAAACAGGTTATCGTTCTCATCTACAATATAAACATATCCTTTATAACTGCTTATGTCCTTATTAATAAGGCTTTCTATGCTATCTTCATTAATAATATATAGTATATACATTTCAGTATTTAAAGCATCCTTAGGCAGTGGTTTTATATAAGTGCTTAAATATGAATAATTTGTTTTATTTACTAACACCTTTTCTACTGGCCTTATTGTGGTTTTTTTTATTTTGTCTAAATCATCTATATTAAAATTTTCATATTTATATAAATAATTAAAAGATAAATCAGGTTCAAATTTACCACTGGTTGTATACATTACCTTATCTTGTGGAGTTTTAAAATAAAATATTATATCAGACACAAAACTGTTAGAAACCTTATATTTAATTAGTTCGTCTATAGCATTTTGGGAATTTAGTACACCGCTTTCCATAAATATTGGTCTTAGATTTTTGTTTCTCTCTATATTTACAGTGGTACATTCTAAAGTCTTAAATTGCTTGTCTAATAAATCTTTAACTCTAGTAAGAGATTCTATATTGTTCTCTTCAACTTCCCTTTTCATAGCCCTAACAAAAATCATGTTAACAGAAACAGCCAAAAAAGTTAATATAATTATGACAAGCAATATATAAGAAAATAAAAACTTATATAGCCTACTCATTTTATTGGTTCTGCGTAAAAGCGGCTTTGAAAAACTCATCGTGCTCCCCTCTTTCCCATCTGACTTATAACCATTTCATAATAACGGCCTTTCTCATTCATCAAGCTTTGGTGATTTCCGCTTTCGAGTATCTGTCCATCACCAATCACCATAATGTGATCCGCATCGCGGATTGTTGAAAGACGATGGGCTATCAAAAAGCTTGTTCGGTTCTGCATGAGACTGACCAAAGCCTTCTGTATCTCTTTCTCAGTCTTTGTATCGACGCTGCTTGTTGCTTCATCAAGTATTAAAATCGGGCTGTCACAAAGAACTGCTCTTGCAATGGATATAAGCTGTCTCTGTCCATGGCTTAAATTATCGGTTGCCGCTGAGACATTTGTAGCATAACCTTTCGGAAGTTTGGATATAAAGTCATGGGCATGGGCAATCTTCGCCGCTTTGACCACTTCTTCTTCTGTTGCATCATCCTGAGAGTAACGTATATTGTCCATGATCGTTCCACTAAACAGGCTGGTATCCTGAAGCACAACGGAAAAGCACTTCCTCAGGCTGTCTCGTTTGATATGGGTTATGGGTATATTGTCAATCATAATCTCACCACTGCCCGAATCATAAAGCCTGGTTAACAGATTGACAATCGTCGTTTTACCAGCACCAGTTTCTCCGACTAATGCAACCACCTCACCCGGGTTTACATGAAAACTTACGTTCTTAAGAACTGGTTTTGTCTTATCATAAGAAAAACATACATTATGAAAGGAAACCTCTCCCATTGGATGTTGTATTTCTATGGCGTCTATATTATCTTTGGCTTCTTCCTCATAATCTAATATTTCGAAAACTCTCTCGGCTCCAGCCAGTGCAGATTGTATAGTATTAAACATTCCTGCAATCGAATTGAGTGGCTGTGTAAATTGCTTTGAATAAGTTAAAAAGCTCACAACTGTTCCTACTTTCAAGCCATAGTTTACCGATAATATACCGCCTAAGATCGCAACAACAGCAAATGCGAAGTTATTTATGACATTCATAAGCGGCATCATATAACCAGACCAAACCTGAGCTTTATTACTGCTTTCACATAAACGCTCATTAATTTCTTTGAACTGCTGGACGACATCCTCTTGTTTGTCAAAAGCTTTCACCATTTTTAAGCCAAGAATATTCTCTTCAATGACACCGTTAAGTTCCCCAAGACTTCTCTGCTGTGTCAAAAAGTAAGCACGACTTTTGGATGCAATCGTTTTTGTTAATAAGGCAACCAGCGGTACACATAGCAAAACTGTAAATGTAAGCGGCAGATTCAAACTAATCATTACAATTAAAGAGCCTACAAGCGTTATGATGCTAGAGGTCAGCTGTGTCGTTGTCTGTGCTATGGTAGAGCTAATATTATCCACATCATTTGTAATTCTGCTCATTATATCCCCATGAGACTGTGTATCATAAAACTCAAGAGGAAGTTTCTGCATTTTTCCAAAAAATTCAGTACGAAGCGTAGAAACCAACTTTTGGGAAGTTTTCAGCATAATTACACCATTTATTAAATTAAGCAACCAGTTGGCTAGATATAAACTTAATATGATAATCAGAAGTGAAACCAGGCTGCTTGAATCTACAGTCCTATCCGTGATATTGAAAGTATTGAATGTCTTACCCACATAATATGGAATCGCTACTGATATCAAGGAAGAAATGGCTGTTAGAAAAATTGCCACGAGTATAATCTTAGCCCATCTCATATAGGCTTTAACAATCCGAATCAATGTTCCTTTTGCATTTTTAGGTTTTTCAGTTGGGGCAAAACGACCCCTTCCGCCTCCCGGACGATGCCCCATGGTCGGCATTTTGGGCTGCTGTTGATTGAATTTTTCTGTCATACTTTATGCCTCCCTCCCGCTTTCAATCTGCGTATGATAGATATCCTGGTAGACTTCACAGGACTCCATTAATTCTTCGTGTGTACCAAATCCCACTTTCCTGCCACTATCCATAACCAGTATTTTATCCGCCGACATAGCCGTTCCGCAGCGCTGTGTTATCATAATTACTGTTTGATTAAAATCCTTACTTTTAAGATTTTCTCTCACCTTTGCCTCGGTAATAGCATCTAGCGCACTCGTTGCATCATCTAAAATAAGTATAGGGGCTTTTTTCAGTATGCCCCGAGCAATTGAAATGCGCTGCTTCTGTCCTCCTGACAAATTAACTCCGCCGCTTCCAAGAAGACTATCATAACCATTAGGCATCTGCATGATAAAGTCTGCATGTGCTTTTTCAGCTGTCTTCTGCAGCTCATCGATGTTGGCATGTTTATCACCCCATCTAAGATTTTCAGCTACTGATCCTGAAAATAGCATTGGGTTTTGGGGAACTATAGCTACATTACTTCGGATCTCATCTGCGCCAAGAGTTTTTATATCGTAATCATCCAGAATTATTTTCCCACTATCCACATCATAAAAGCGAAGCAGCAGCCATGTAATCGTAGATTTACCGCTCCCAGTCGGGCCAATAATTGCAAGGCTCTCTCCACTGTTTATGGAGAAAGAAAGATCATTGATTGCCGGAACCCCACTGCCGCTTGGATAAGCAAAGGTGACATTTTCAAAGGTGATTTTTCCGCTCAACTTTCTACCTTTATTACTTCTTAAACAATCTTCTTCACAGTCAAATACTTCATTAATTCGAGCCGTAGAAGCTTTGGTACGAACGAACATGGTAAATACATTCGTTATCATAAGCAGGGAAGAAAGTATCTGTGCCATATAGATTATAAAAGCCGTAATATCTCCAGTATTAGCCAGATTCATCGTAAATAGCCTGCTTCCAATATAAATCACAACAGCTGTTCCGATTCCGACAACCAGTGTTAAGAAAGGAGAGATAAGTGTAATTACCATTTGAGAGGATATCACTTTCTGCATTAAGTTTGAGTTAGCCTCTTCAAATTTATTCGTCTCCTTTTCAAAAGTACCAAATACTTTGACAAGCCGAACACCCATTAAATATTCCTGTACCTTTGAATTAACCTGATCCATGGCCTTTTGCAGCTTATAGAATCTTGGATAACTGGCTTTCATACTAATATAAATTAATATGGTAACAACAGCTACCACTCCATAGATAATGAGACTGAGCCGAATGTTTAGCATGCTTGCCAGTATAATACTGCCGATACAGGTAATAGGAGCCTTAAGGAAAATACGCATCATTCCATTTACAAAGTGTACAATTTGAGAAGTATCATTTGTCATTCTGGTTATGAGTGAACCACTTTCAATTTTATCCGCACTTACTTCCGAAAAGGACATAATTTTCTCAAATAAGTCTGCCCTCAAGTCCGCACCCATTCTTTGAGAAACATGGCTTGCCAGATTATTTCGCGTAATGGCAAAGCAAGCACCTATGAGTGTTACAATGAGCATCCTTATCCCCCAGTAATAAACCTCTGTCAGAGATCCCTTTTCAATTCCGCTGTTTACTATATGTGACATCAGCGTAGGTCCGAGCAAGTCGCAAACTGCCTCCATCGCCACACACAAAATCGCTATTAAAAACGGTACTTTATATTTTCTAAGATATTTACCATAAAGCTTCATTATTTACCCCTACTTCCGTTATAATCCTATTCCTAAAATCATCGCTAAACGTGATAAAATAAGTATATCATGCAAAGTGCTTAAAATTAATAGTTTCTACGTTTCTCCTCTAAAAATTAAGGTAAAATTTCTTGGCCTTGATATAGAAGTCAATAGCAAAAAAAGTGCTCCATCCTCATAAGATTAGCACCTTTTCTAAATCATTAATTTCATTCTATTCCTGTTTATCTATTTGATAAGTTTTATATTAATAACTATTAGTTCGTATAATAATACCACTGCACACCTAATAACTTATATTATTTTATAAAGAATGTGAAATAGCCTACAGTGTTTTATTCTCATATACATTTTTCAGATAATCAAATAGCCATTCTTCAATTACTTCAACGGTATTTGAATAGTTCCGTAAAGCATTTATTGTTCCTATTACATGTTCTGTTCCCATTTGCTGTTCTGCTTCATCGTTACATTCAATCCTCAATGATCTTTTTAAACTATATTCCAGCCAATCTAAATTGGCTGAATAACCTTTTTCCAAGACTGCTTTCCAATCTGCATGTAATTTGCCATAGTTACTTCTATACGCATCGATAAAAGCTATAAACTTAGCTTTATCAATATTTTTGCTCAATAATTCTGCCCATACTGCATTGCCTCAGGGCGAAGCATTATCTGTGGATTTATCGCCTTAACCGCATATTCGCCTGTTCTTTTTGTCGTATATCACAACGGTTACAATTGAAACAAAAACAACCACAGCATTTGCGAAAATTGTTCCCGCCCAAGTCATAGTCATGGTGCCAAAGATGGGGGATACCGCATTGAACATGGTGTGGAATAATACGCACATAAAGACACAGCCTTTTCCTGATATTCTGTAAATTGCCCCGTTGAAGAATCGAAATGCCATGAGTTGAACTGCAAACATCCAAAAATTAATGAGTCCCTCCCCGTGATTCGTCCCCGGAATGAAGAAGAGAGGAATATGCCATAAGATCCAAATGATTCCAGCAAGAATAGAAGATAAAACAAAGCCATATTTTTTGTCAAGCTCAGGCTGCAATACGTACATCCAGCCAGCTTCCTCCAAGCCACCGATAATAAGACCACCAGGCAGGGAAAGAAAGAACGTATAAAATGGAAGCACCATTTCCGTGCAGCCTGAAACTGCAATATGTATCAAAAAATATAGTGCAAGCCCTGCAACAACAAACAAATAGAGATATATGTTATTTTTGGCGTAAAAAACAGTTTTCAACCATTCCTTAAAGCCTGCTATTTTGCTATTTTTCTTCAGAACGATATATGAAGCAATAGCGGGCGACAAAATATAGATTGCAAAAGGAATATTCATCCCGAATTGCTGTAATGAGTGAACCCAGTTGTGAACTGAATATCCGAATTGCCCAAGAGCAATCAAAGCACCTGACACAAGATAGGCTATGCAAAATGTCAGCATCGTAAATTGTACTATGATTTTTTTGTCTGTCACGATTTCTTCACCTCACATTTTAAAGTATACTATATGATGTCTCCTTTCGCACCAGTTAAAACGTCAGCCCTCTGATATACAAAATTTCGAGGCTCAATAGCATTACAACTCTGCACCATATTTATCTGCAAGCAGTTCCGCATTTTTAGCAACTGCCTCAATATGATAATAACATCCTATACCAAATTTATTTTCAGGCTTTTGACATTTTAAATACATTTCATTTTTCAAATAATCTATAATATCAGTTCGCATTATACCACCTCTATAAAATTTATATTAATTAGAATTGCTTTTATTAACTAATTCTTTTTTATAATTTGCTGTCATTTTACTTAAAAACCTTCCCATTTTAACAGGAAATTGATAGCACATCAATGTTTGGACTTTCTGACCTAAACTGTGGCAAATGATAAACCTATTTTTATCAATATTTTTTGCAAGACCCATTCCTACTGTAATAGGATCAGCCATAAACTCTTTTGGTACAGGTAGCCCAGAAGCTGACTTTGTTCGGGTAAGAGGTGGATGGAATATATAAAATGTAATCCCTTTATCCTGATATTCAATATTCATACATTTAGCAAAAGACTCAATAGCGCTCTTGCTTGATGCATATGGACTGATATTTACAAATCCCATAATTCCAACTCCAGAACTTGTAAAAATAATTTTACCTTTACCCTGCTTTTTCATATAAGGAATAACAGCTTTCGTCAGTCTTAATGCTCCGAAATAATTAACATCAAAAACATCTTTATAGGTAGAATAGTCTGTTTCTTCCATTGATTCAAAAGTACATCTACATGCATTGTGTATTGCAATATCTATACCACCAAATCTCTCTATACTCGTCTTTACAGCATTCATCATTGCAGTTTCATCCTTAACATTACATCTAATAGGCAAAATTCTATCCTTATAATCATTCATCATATCTTCCAGATTATCAGTCTCCAAATCCAGAACAGATACTTGACATCCGTCTTTTAGTAGCTGCTTAACCATATAGTAACCAATCCCTTGATTTGCACCTGTAATTAGTACTTTCTTCATATCATAGGTCACCTCCAGCAATAAGTTCTTATTTTATTTTCGTACTATATAAAAATTGTATAATAAGTTTATTGTAGATTATGCTTATAATAATGGCTTACAAATTGGCTTTATTTAATAATATATATTTCATATCGTCAAAGGTTAATTGCAGTTGTTTAGAATAATACTCGCTTTGCTTTACAAATGTGAATCCGCATTTCTCTATAACTCTTTTGGACTGGTTGTTAGATGAAAAGTGGCCTACGGTCAATGCATCTAAATTGCATTCATCAAAGCAAAATCTAATCACAGCGGTAACCGCCTCAGGCATCAATCCTTTTCCCCAATAAGCTTTAGATAAAACATAGCCAATTTCTTTAACCTTAAGATGGGCATATTTATTTTCGTCATTAGCCCATGACCTATGCAATCCTAACGAACCAATAACTTTATTATCTCCCTTATTCATAATTGCAAAAACATTCTTTTCTGCAATGAATGACTGCAATATTTTCTTGGAAACATCAATTGAGTCATGGTGTTTCCAGCCTGCCATTTCACCAACGCCCTCGACTGACGCATATTCGTAGAAGTCGTTTACATCCGTTTCCTGCCAAGCCCGCAAAACCAGCCTATCAGTTTCTAAAGTCGCTTTTGTAACATCAATAGGTATATCCATGTCATACCACCTTTCCAAATGCATGATTTATAAATAATTTTTACGCTACGCAATTCTATTAATCCATGCCATATACCTTTATTTTACACAATATATCCTATAAAAGCACCTACCTTTTTACAATTTGCTACCTTTTAAAGTAAAATAAATCCTCAAATTCCAATTGGATTACTTGCTTTGGAAAGTCTTTAGGTACAAAACGCTATATACCATAGTGAATTAAGTACTTATTTTCACTAATTGCAGTAGATATCTTTTCAATAAGCAATTGAAGTTCCTGCGATTGATAATAGCTGTTTGCCTTTATTAGAATATCTCTAAATTGTTTAAGGGATTCTGGCGGGATGAGGGTTACCCCATAATAATCTAATCCATTTCCTGGCTGAGTTGTAGCCTGAAAGTATGTTTTTATTGCCATTAGCTCCTTATTATACTTTATAATTAATTCTTCTATTAAATCATCATTAATTGAAATACAATTGTATTTTTCAGGTTCATAATCGCTATACCATTTGTTTTCCTTAAAGAAATCTATTATTCCAAAATCATGCTTTGGCAAACAATCTCCCCCTTGCAAATTTATATAACCTTTCTTAATGCGCATTTTAATTATATTGCATATATATTTCATTTTAGAAAGAGAAGCTCCTACATTTGTTTAAATTCTGTTATCCATTTGTCATTTCTCAGCCAATCGTATAATTTATCATATTCAATATAAGTTTTTTCCCCATCATAGTTAAATTCAAGTACATTGGCAATATAGTGAGCACTATAAAGGTCCTCATTATCTTTATCAATATAAAATGCAGGCTTTATTGTTATTTCATGGTTATCCGATGTAAATATATTTAGAATAGAGGGTCCAATATATGCGTTGAATACAACTTCACTTTCACCAAGATTTTTGGGTTTAGGTATTTCACCTTTATATAGTTTGGCTTGCTGCAACCAAGATATTACTTCTGATAAAGTGGCTTATTGAGTTTTGGGGACAAACCAAGTTTGACAAGGTGCATCATTAGTTATTGAAATCTTTGCACTGCTTGTAATGCTTTCCAACTCAGCAGAATAGATTGCTTCTTTATCTTCTATCTGTTGCTGTGGCAGTTTTGAGGCGTTAACTTTCTGATCTCGACTTTGTTTTTCTTCGCATCCAACTATTAAACTTAGATACATTAGCATTAGAATACTAATGATTATCATTTTTGTATGATTGTTCATTCTAAATCCTACCTTTCTAATTCCAGCGCGCAGAAATTATTTTAAGTGAATCATCATTTTATAACATTCCCCAAAACAAGTTTAATGGTGACGTTATGAAAAACAGCAGAATTCCTGCTCCTGAAACCGCCAAAATTTGCTTTGGTGTCTTATACAAAACAGCAAACGTCAAAAACCATAGCAGCAGTTCCAGCATGTAGCGGATGTCGAGATACCAAAACCCGAATGCAAACGCCGCTGAACAGCCAAAATCCCATACGGGAAAAGAAATTCCTCAAATCCAACATTTCAAGAAAAGGGGGCAATAAATTTGAGGGGGTTTCGTCCAGTATCTTTGCCATAGTGCCAAGTGCAATTCCTGCTATTAATACTAAAACAGAATATAGAATTTTTTTGGATACCGGACTGGAAGCTGGCTTTCTGATTGTATCTAAAAATCTTTTCATAATACTTTTCCCCTCTTTATAAGGATTAGATCTCCCGCAATACAAATTCCGAAGTACACCAGCCAGCATAATCCATATGTGATGAGCGAATTTCCCAACAATGGATAGGGAGCAGTTAAACCTACATATCCCCCAAAGAAACCATCCAACTTATTGAAGCAAAGCGATAAAGGAATAAATACTAATATCCACAAATTAATCCGCCAAAAGTATTCCTTTGCTTTTACCCTTGTTTCGCCAGCACCCATTATCTGTCCGAGTGCAAAACTCATGCACCCCATAGCCATAATTATAAGTCCAACCGTCACAGAAGAATCTACCCGTTTCTCATGCCATATCATAATTGCCACCATCAATCCTATAAAGTTTAATGCTGTGCCAACAATTGAAAAAATCCCTGTATCTGGCTTTTTCTTTGTTTCTTCTGTCTTTGGTTCAATTCCTTTTAAAAGGTAGTCTGTGGTCACTTCAAAATAATCACTCATTATAATGATTTTCTCAATATCGGGGGTACTTTGTTCGCTTTCCCATTTTGAAACAGCTTGTCGAGTTACCCCAACCTTGTCTGCAAGTTCTTCTTGGGAAATACCTTTTGTTTTTCTTAGATTTTGGATTCTGTCTGCAATATTCATAATCGACTCTCCTTTCTTTGATAGTGTCATAATACCAAAAAACGCAGTTGCATTACCACCAGCTGCACTTGGAATCTTGTCAACCATCAGTTGCTTTTATATTTTAGATTTGAAATCTTACCAATGTACACCACGCACATTTATTTTACAGCATATACCCTGTAAAATCACCTAATTACTACCTTAAATCACCAACAATTTTATTTATTCCATAGTTTATGGTAAAATTAATTTAAGTAAATAGAATATTACATATCTTTAATAATTGACGATTATACTCATCCGATAACGCAAAAAGTGCTTGATTTATAACAGACTAATATTATACGCCGGTATAATCATATTGCGGACATTTTTCTTAAAATTGACACAGAAATGCAAAATGTAATATTAAGCAGGAACTATTTCAGGACATATGTCCTTTATAATATTTAGTAAAAGGATTATTATAACAAGGAGTAGAATATTATGAATATACACAATATTGTTAATATCATGGAAAACGATACTGAAATATTCAATATACTAAAGAATTGCCCTTATGAGATATTAAAGCAATGGGAAATTGAGGATTATCCTGAGGAAACAGTAGTGTGTCGTCAAGGGGAAATATATGACTATTTCTATATAATTGTAAGCGGCCTCGCAGACATATACATAACGGCTGAAAATGGTAAAAAATACTCCCAGGCAGTTTACTCAAAAGGAAATTATATAGGTGAACTCGAGATATTTGAGGAGAAACCTTACATTTGTTCTGTACAAGCCTTGACTCAAATAAGACTTCTCGTATTAAGGCGGGAATATTTCTTAAAATGGATTGAAATGGACAAAAATATCAACAGTTATATGTTGCAAACACTTTGCAGCCAGTTTTACAGGCTGTCACAAAAAGCTGGGGAGGATACACTGCATTCTCTAAAACAGAGAGTATGTAAATATTTAATAAATTCCGGGAATGGAAAAACAAAATGTGAGAATCAGGTTATAGTAAATATAGAAAAAGAACAATTGAGCGAAAAATTTGCTGTTACTCAAAGGAGTATAAACCGGATACTGCAGTATTTAAAAGAGAAAGATATAATTGATGTAAATAGTACATATATAATTATAAAAGATATAGACGAACTAAAAAAGGAAGAGGAAAAAAGCAGGTGCGAATAAACAAGTAAGAAGCAAAAAAACTTATGTTGAAAGGAAGGTAAAATATAATGAGTGAGATTCAGCCGCATATAAGATTTGGAATAGATGATGGAGCAGATTATGCAATACTTCCAGGTGATCCTATGAGGGTTGAAAGAGTAAGAAGATTCCTTAAAGATACCAAGGATGTAGCATATAACAGGGAGTTTAAAACTGTTTCGGGTTTTTATAAAGGAGTAAAGGTGCTTGTAACTTCTACCGGCATTGGAGGCCCTTCAATGGGTATAGCAGTGGAGGAATTAAAAAAAGTCGGCGTCAAAGCAATGATTAGGATTGGAAGCTGCGGCGCACTTAAAAGGAACATAAAACTTGGAGATCTTATAATAGCAACGGGTGCAGTAAGGGATGAAGGCACATCAAAGACTTATGTGGAAAAGGGTTATCCCGCTGTCCCGGACAATTTTCTCCTTGCAAATATTATAGAGAGCGCCAAAAACCTTGGATTTGCTCATCATTGTGGAATAATAAGAAGCCATGACAGCTTTTATACAGATGCTGAAGATGATATAGATAGGTTTTGGTCTGAAAGAGGAGTTTTGGCGGCTGATATGGAGAGTGCACCCCTGTTTGTAATAGGCAGACTCAGGGGAATTAAAACTGCTTCAATACTCAACACTGTTGTTGAATATGAAAGCAGCCTTGAAAATGGTATAAATAAATATGCCAATGGTGAAGACAGTGCAGCTTTAGGCGAAGAAAGGGAAATCATAACGGCCCTTGAAGCAATTGTACGTGAGGTTGGGTAATACTGGGGAGATTAATATCATACCCAATATTAAATAAATAAGGAGGAATTATAATGAGTAGTAAAAAAGATTTATGGTCTGTAAAATTCAACACGGCATCATTAGTACTTATTCCAGCAGCTGTCGGCATCAACTATATTGGCAAATTAATTGCGCAGGTTTTAAAGCTGCCTCTATGGCTTGATTCAATCGGCACAATTCTTTCCGCTATGTTAGCAGGTCCTATAATCGGAGCCATCTGCGGAGCCGTCAACAATGTAATCTATGGTCTTACGGCTGACCCAATATCCTTCATTTATGCTCTCACAAGTATAGCAATAGGCATAGTTGTCGGTCTTATGGCAAAGTCAGGTTGGATTAAAAACTTTGGCAAGGTCATACTCGCTGGCATTATAGTAGCTCTAGTAGCAGCAATCGTATCAACTCCTATTAACATAGGTTTCTGGGGAGGGCAGACAGGAAACATCTGGGGTGATGCTTTATACGGGATATTAACTGCAAACAAATTCCCAGTATGGATTGCATCTTTCCTTGATGAAATTGTAGTCGATCTTCCAGATAAAATAGCTGTTCTAATCATAAGCTATGGTATATTTAAGGGGCTTCCGCAAAAACTCACAGTACTTTATAATAACACTGACAAAATAGAAGCTCTTTAGTAACAGGCTTCACAATTTAAAATATTAAAATAAGATGAGACACATGATTTCTTTTAAAACGACTAAGAAATTATGTGTCTCATTGACCAAGAATATGGCTAAGCTCCATAATAAGCCGCATTCGTTTCATTAAGGATGGTGAAAAGTATTGAAATCTATAAGCCTGTATGTTCCTGGAAAAACATTCATATATAAAATTGATCCTATAACAAAGCTCTTTTATATTGCTGTTGCCATTATTATTCCTATTGTAGCTCCTGCTCAGATTGTGAGCTATATATGCCTTGCAGTCAGTCTTTTAATAATATTGTTCGGCAAAATCATAAAAAAGGTATTGCCTATTATTAGCTTCAGCGCAATTATACTTGTGACAGTTGTAATAATTCAGGGGCTGTTTAAGCTTGATAACAAGACCCCCATGTTTAGCATCGGACCCCTTACATTTTATAAGGAAGGTTTAAGCTATGCCCTTGTAATATGCATGAGGGTGTTTAACATATTGTTTGCATTCTCAATACTTGTATTGACGACAAAACCTTCAGACCTCATAGAATCCCTGGTCAGAAAAGGATTATCACCAAAAATAGGATATGTACTGGATTCAGTCCTCCAAATCATACCAGAGATGACTGCAACAATGAGCACCATTACCGATGCGCAGAGGTCTCGAGGGCTTGAAACAGAAGGCAAACTCTCTACAAGAATAAAAGCTTTTTTCCCTCTCATAGGGCCGGTAGTTATGAATTCATTGGTAGCCACAAGAGAAAGAGCTATGGCACTTGAAGTAAGGGGATTCAATTCAAAAAGGGAAAAGTCATTTTTGAATGAGGAGTTTAAGTCACCATATTCCAGGGTGTTACAATGGACATTGACCCTGCTTTTAATCTTAACGATACTCTGGAGGATATTATCATGAATAAAATAGTTGTAGAAAATTTAAAATATAGGTATCCGCTTACCGAAGAGCTTGCGCTTAATGACATATCATTTGAAGTTAACGAAGGGGAATTTATAGGTATAATAGGGGAAAACCTTGCAGGCAAATCTACACTTTGTCAGTCACTAGTCGGGCTGGTACCGCATTTTTATGGTGGAGCATATGGTGGAAAAGTCCTGATTGATGGAATGGAAGTTTTGAAAAGCGAAATAAGCGATATTGCTCTGAAGGTTGGGATGGTATTTCAAAACCCATTTACACAGGTTACTGGGTCAAAGTTAACCGTATATGAAGAAATTGCATTCGGACTTGAAAACATGGGATTAGAAAGATCCGAAATGATAGAAAGAATAGATTATGCGCTGTCACTTTTAGACATTTACAAGTTTAAAGACAGAAATCCTTTTGACCTTTCGGGAGGTCAGATGCAAAGGATGGCTATAGCCGGGATTATTGCAATGAAACCTGAGATAATAGTGCTTGATGAGCCAACCTCCCAGTTGGATCCCCAGGGCTCCGAAGAGGTTTTCAAAGCCATACAGGATTTAAGCCACGAGGGAATTACTGTAATAATGGTAGAACATAAAATTGAGAAGATAGCAAAATACTCGGATAGGGTTATGCTTATGCATAAAGGCAGTATTGTAGATTTTGATACTCCTAAAAAAATTTTCTCAAAGGATGATCTTGAGAAATATGGGGTTATTGCGCCCGCATTTACCAGGATATGCAAAGCATTTGATGTAAAAGATGATAATGGATTATATCCGGTGACACTGGATGAAGCTTATGATGTGGTGGTGAATGTTAATGAGTAGAATAGATGTTAATAATCTTCATTTTTCATATAATAAAGGCGATGAAATATTAAAAGGTATAAGCCTTTCAATAGACAAGGAATCTACGGCTATAATAGGTCAAAACGGTGCTGGAAAAACCACGTTTGTAAAGCTTTTAAAAGGCCTCTTAAAGCCTGACTCAGGTGACATATTTATAATGGGAAAAGACACAAAGGATACTACTGCCGCAGAGCTTGCAAAATATATCGGACTGGTTTTTCAAAACCCAAATGATCAAATTTTTAAAAATAAAGTTTTGGACGAGGTCATGTTCGGACCTTTGAATATAGGTCAAGATCAGGCAAAAGCTGAAGAGTCCTCTATGAAGGCTCTTGAAATGGTTGGCCTTAAAGATTTATATGATAAAAATCCTTATGATCTCAGTCTTTCTGAGAGAAAGCTTATAAGCATCGCCTCAATAATTGCAATGGAAACTGAAATAATAATATTTGATGAGCCTACAATAGCACAGGATTATGCCGGTAAAGAAAAAATAAAGGGAATAATAAGGCAGCTCATGGCAGATGGGAAGCTTGTACTTACTATAATACATGACATGGACTTTGTTGCAGAGACATTTGAGAGGGTAATAGTATTCCAGAATGGAAAGCCGCTGCTTGATGGAAAAACGAGAGAAGTTTACTCCCACGAAGATGTATTATATAGTGCGTACCTTGAACCGCCTCATGTAACCCAGCTTTGCAAAAAATTGGGGTATAAGGACACATTCCTTACAGTAGAGGAGTTCATCGCAAGCCGGAGGGACATAAATCATTAATGCTGAATGAGCCTACTATAAGCCTATGCTGCACCAGTAAATGGGAATAAAATCATTTCATACTGTAAAAGAATTTATTGAAAATAAAAATCAAAATATTTTACGGGGGTGGAAATTAATGAATGGTAAAATGAAAAAAGGTCTTAGTCTCATTCTCTCTGTTATGTTATTGGTTGTTACCGTATTTGCTACAGGTGTTAAACCGGCATATGCGGCTGATACCAGCAAGGTTACCATCGATATTGTATCAATGAATGATTTTCATGGTGCACTTAAAGAAACAGCCAAAAAGGATAGCAATGGAAATGTCTATGCAATGGAGGGAGCCGCTTGGATGGCAGGTAAATATGATGCCATAAAAAATAATAATCCGGATGGCACAATACTTATATCTGCCGGTGATATGTTCCAAGGTAGCCCGATTTCTAATGCATTGTACGGAAAGCCTATCGTAAATATGATGAATACAATGGGAACAAGCTTAATGGCAATTGGAAATCATGAATTTGACTGGGGAATAGGCAAACTGAATGAAATAAAATCAGAGGCTAAGTTCCCGCTGCTTTCATGCAATATCTATAACAAGAATACCGGAAAACTTGCAGATTTTGCACAGCCTTATGTGATAGTTGAAAAAAAAGGTGTAAAGATTGCATTCATAGGTGTTACAACGCCTGAAGCCACATCAACGGTAATGCCTACTTATATTAAGGATTATGAATTTAAGGATCCAGCTGCTGAAGTTAACAAGGCAGTTGATGAAGTGCTTCAAAAGGATGCAAATGCCGTAGTAGTTGTTGGGCATATAGGTTCACACCAGGATGAGAATGGAAAAATAACCGGGGAAGCTGCAGATCTTGCAAACAAACTCGACAGCACAAAAGTTAATGCTATAATATCAGCCCATACCCACCAAAAGATAGCAGGAACAGTTAACAACATAGCAATCGTACAGGGATATTATAATGGCAGAGCTTTAGGGCACATTACATTAGTATATGATAATAATACACAAAAGGTAGATTTAGTAACGCCAGTAGTTGAGGACAGCTTTAAAAGCTATGTAAGTATAACTAAGAATCCTGATGTTCAGAAAATCGTTGAAGATGCAGAGAATGAAGTAGGGCCTGTGTTCGATGAAGTCATAGGTACTGCAGCAGATACACTAAAAAATGATCCCAATAATGAAAATGTTGTTGGAGAATGGATTACTGACGTTATGACAAAGGCTGCCGGAGCACAGTTCGGTTTTGAAACGGCAGGCGATATAAGAGCGGATATTGAAAAAGGAAATATTACGGTTGGTGATATATATACTGTGCTTCCATGGGATAATTTTGTATATACCATGAAGCTGACAGGTGCTCAAATAAAGAACTTGCTGGAGAATGGGGCCAACCTGAAAATGGGTATGGTTCAAGTTTCAGGCTTAAAGTTTAAATATGATCTTGATAAACCTGAAGGAAGCAGGGTGTTTGATATTACTGATAGTAGCGGTACTCCTCTTGATATGAACAAGAAATATGTTGTTGCTGTAAATGACTATCTTGCTGCAGGCGGAGACAATTATACTGATTTTACAAAAGGTACAGATGTATTTAATACAGGCAAGATTGAAAGGGACATGATCTTTGATGAACTTAAGTTAATGCGTGCTAATGGTATAGCTCTGTCAATGACCGATGACAACAGAGTGGTTCGGGCAAAACAGCCTAAAGCAACAAATACACCGGATACAGGTACCAAAGTAAAACCACCAAAAAATGAAACTGCAACTTATTATATTGTTGTTAAAGGTGACTGCTTATGGAGCATAGCTAAGAAACAGCTTGGAAATGGTACACGCTACATGGAGATTTACATGCTTAACAAGAATATACTCAAAAATCCAAATTCAATTTATATTGGACAGAAACTGGCTCTTCCTGCATAGTAGTTGATAATATGTTCTTTAGAGGAAACCGATGCTCAAGCATCGGTTCCTTCATTTTCCAAAGTATCAGGCAATTGGCTGAATACATTATAAATACTTTGCAATCTCTCTGAGAGGAGTTTATGTACTCTATCTTCAACCGAATCCTTCTTACCACGATTATGATACACACAAAATATCACGCATTCCCATTGTTGTCAGCATAACTTATCAAAATGTAAATAACTCTCTCTTAATACGCTCTTTATTTATTTTATTAAACTTATTCCTACTGTAACTGTTAAAAAAATCTGAGTAATTATATTAACTAGCAAAAAGGCTTTCCAGTTCTTTTTCAGGCTGAAACCAAATAGAAGAAGTATTACACCTTCAATAACAAGTGTAGGTATCTGGTAAACCAACATACCCAAAAGTATGAACTCTTTCGCCATTGTTTGACGTGCCCGTCAAATCCCCCAACATTGGACGCCCTGTACCTTCCACAAAAGCTGGCTTCCATCCTTCGTTCTCATAACTGTACAATAATTTAACCATATCTTGATTTAATTCTTCCCGCTTATCACTGCTTAGGTTGTCATACTTGCTGGTTTCTTGTGTGAGTAAATCTAAATAGTACAATTCATCAGGTGGATTTTGAACATGAACAGTAAGTTTATCCTTTGGACCCATATCGGCATAAACTATTGCTGGAAACAAGCTTATCATGAAAATAAGAATTATAAGAGGACAAATAAAGTTTTTCTTTTTCATAAGTTTACACATGCCTCCTTAACATTTTAAATGGTCTTTATTCCATCAGTTGGTTAACGTGGAAAATTATCTCCAGAAAAGCATATTTTAATATCATTACGAATAATATGATCATTGGAACTTATTGTTTGTATAATTAAATTATATTGCCTTTTCATTCATAATTCAATCAGGAATAGAAAGCATAAACATCATAATCAATGATTCCATAATTTTTATATATTCATGGCGCAATTTGGATACGATAAGTGTAGTTGCAGAGGGGATTGCAAAAAGATAATCTTCCCCTACTTTCTTATATATTTGCTTCTGTAATGCAGCACTTAGTAATAAGGCGGAATTATAATCTGTGGAATACTTAAGGCAGAATATATCAAGCATCTTATCCAGTTTAACTAAAGCAGTTTAACTAAAGGGTTTGTTATCTTATTTAGGTTCTCCCATGCTCTCTTCTTTATTCCCAGTTGTGTTTACTACACCATCTTTCGAATCATCGTCAAATGCTTTATGATATAGTTCATCACATAACTTTTTAGAATGTTGTAAATCTTTCATGTTGTAACAATTTATTTATTAAGCCCTTCCATTTAACTTCTCATAAGTCTCGGTCAGCATATACTCCATAAGGACATTCTTAAACTGCTCATCATCCAAAACACGAGTAAAGAAGGTTTTGTTCTGGTCCATTCTATCGATAACTTTGTTGATAAAAACCTTCTCAAAGGCAAACCTAAAATCATCAATGGTATTTGTTTTAG
>ENA-UOOK01002972-UOOK01002972.1-fermentation-metagenome-genome-assembly--contig:-NODE-2972-length-19937-cov-5.577256_pt1 | contig 19937 bp, 12 predicted proteins | sample MGYA00245777_ERZ724023 | MGnify/ENA primary metagenome ERZ724023 (study PRJEB28704, sample SAMN03018312) | fermentation metagenome | biome: anthropogenic terrestrial biome; feature: soil; material...
GCTGCGGCGTTCCTATCGTTGCCATAATCCGCGACTGTTGAGATTTGCGTCGACACTATTTTACGACGCCGGAGTCAGGCCAAGCAGTCAGGCCGAATATTACCAATTATCCTACGATGAACGAAAACTGAAATTCCCACCGCGAACTTTATTGTTCTACTCCACCTCCGCCCTGCCACCAGAATTACGTCATGAACAACTGATTTTTGAGGGCCAAAAACCCGGCATCGCCAATAAAACTGAGGCGCTGCTTTGCGCTTGCGCTTTTTATGACGGTTTGAAACGTTACGCGTTGAAAGAGATGACTATTATCGCGCCTTACCGCAAACAAGTTCAAATCATCAGAAATATGTTATCGCTGACCAGAGCGCGCGCCGTTGCTCCCGAACAACAAATCAGCGAAGAACAGTGGAACAATTTTATCTATTCACGTGTAGCCACCGTTGACAGTTTCCAAGGTGGCGAAAGCGATATGGTGATAATATGTTATGTGCGCAGCAACGAAAAAGGCAGTATCGGTTTTATCGACAACCCAAACCGCATTAACGTAGCGCACACGCGTTGTCGTCGCGAGATCAATATTATCGGCGACCTAGAATGCCTGAAGCACAATGCGCGCAATAATATTTTCATCCGCATGGAACGCGCCTTCCGCCGCGACGGTCAAATCATCGAAATCAACACCAAGCAGATATCAGCAATGAACCAAAGAATAACGGCAAAATAGTTGGTGCCCGCAATCCATTTCTGCGCCACGGAAAATTCGTGTAAAGTCGATCCTGAATTCGCGCGCGCATTATGCGCGCGCGAATTCAGAGAGCGATTTACGGGGGTGTAAAGTTTGTTTATTCAGCTTTTAGATGCTTTGAGGATTTGCGGATAATGTTTGAATTCGGATTGTTTTTGCAGTATTTCGACTCCTGCGGGATCAATGACAATTCCGCTCATATTTTTTAACATCGCAAAGGTAACAAGAGAGGTTCTATTTAGTTTTCTTGCATCTGTGAGTACATACGCTTTACGGGTTCTTTGAAGGAACATCGAGTTCACTTCTGCCGTTTCAGTATCGGTTGTCATTAATTCTCCCTTCGGTGAAACAGCGTCAACGCCGAAAAACACTTTATCAAAATTAAATTGACTGAGGATTTGTCGCGTCAGCGGGCCGTATACGTCATGGCGTTGTGGTCGGATTCTACCTCCAACTAAGATGACTTCGCAGTGTTCTGCCAAGTTGTGCATCAGGGAGAGAGAGTTAGTAATAACGGTTATTTTTTTCAGAGTTCCGGTTTGAATCCGAAGCGACAAGAATTCCGCCATTTTTAACGTGGTGGTGCCGGCATCTAAGAATATCTGATCGCCAGAATTAACCATTTCAGCTGCGAACTTGCCAATGGTCTCTTTTTCATGAATTTGCTGCGTTGCCGAAAGCTGGAAGGAATAGTCATGATTGAGTTGCGGCGCCATCTGTATGCCACCGTGAACACGTATCAATTTGCCATCTTTTTCCAATTTGATGAACAAACGGCGAGCGGTAGCCTCGGAAATTTTTAGTTCGGAAGTGACGCTGGTAATATCCAACCGTTGACGCGACCGGAGCATCTCAAGTAATTTTATTGTGCGCTGATCTTGTTTTTTCAACTTTTTTGTCTCCATTTTCTTTTAATAATCCTTAAATATAACCTCAATATTCATTTTTAACAATAATTTTCAAAAAAATGAAAGATTTAATCAATGTTTGCTTGACATAATCAAAAATGACTGTATAATTGTAATATTAAGAAATTATAATATGGACAAAAACAAAGTATTCAAGGAAGAATAGAACATGATAGTTCCAACAAATATCAAAATGTCTCTCTGTGACTTGCTGGGCGAAGAATACATTTCCGGCGTTATCAACGCGACGGCTTTTCTTAACGCTAAAAGCAAGTCTGAGTTGAAACAGATCGCGGAAGAGAAAGTTGAGTTCTGTCCTACACGCTTTATGCAGCGCCAGGAAGAATTACTCCAATATGTTGGAAAGAGAGTGATTCCTGAATTTTTCTCGAAAAACGAAGGAGCTTCTACCGCTTCATTTACAAAAGCCCAAAAAAATGAGATGTCGCCGCTTTCCGGTTTAGGCACAATCAGGATTGGCGAAAATGGTAAAGCATATTTTATTGGAAAAAGCGAACACTATCACGCGTCCCTTGGGCATCATTTCCCAGGATACCGGCTTATCGAAAATGCTAAAAAAATTGGCGTATGCAATATAACCCATAACAACACCAGAGGTTATATTACCAGACTTCTGGAGCGTGAATTAATTAGAATTGCTAACGGTTTAGAACGCGAAGATGAAGAAGGGCTTGAAAAGGTATTAGCATCTAAACTTCCTCATGTTTTAAATCGTGTGTTAAATCTTGAAACCGGTAGCCTAGCGGTAGAAGCTGCCCTAAAAATGATGTTGGCACGTTTTTATCGCCTTGATGATACTAGCGATACGCCACAATATTCCGGTCGAATACCAGTATTTCTAGTGATGGCGGACAACGCTGGCGGGAAAGTAGCAAATTATCACGGAACCACCATTTTAACTCAGATATTGCGGGGAATGTGGCCGGATTTGGCGAAAACCTTGGAAGCGAACGATCAATACTTGGCAAAAGCGGTGAAAATAAACAATATGGAACACTTTAAACAACTTGTCGCAGAATATGATACTGGAAAATATAAAGTTGCTGGTTTCTTCCATGAACTGGTATTGATGAATTACGGGGGAATACGCTTAACTGAAGAGTTTGTACAGTCGGCTCACGCGACTTGTAGCGAGCGGGATATTCCAGTTATTATCGATGAAATACAATCCTGTATGTGGTCTCCTGAGCTGTTCATGTTCAAAGAATACGATTTGAAGCCGGATTTTGTCGCGATAGGCAAAGGGTTTCCTGGAGGCCAATATCCCGCTTCAAAAATATTGACGACCGCGACTATGGACAATTTGAATCAGTTCGGCGCTCTCGTTACTAACGGTCAGGAAGAATTGGCTTCACTCGCTTATTTGATTACCATGAGATTCGCCGAAACCAATCGGGAATACACCAAAACGATGGGTAAATATTATCACCAGCGGGCCATTGAATTGGCTGAACGCTTTCCAAAATTGATTAGTTCCATTGAAGGCGAAGCACACATGACGACCTTCTTTTTTCAGACCGCGGAACATACAACCAATTTCACAGATTACCTGAATCAAGAGTGTTGCATTGATATCAGCGCGCAAACCTACAAGGAAAACTGTCCGCCAGCGGCACTGACCAAATTACCAATAATTACCTCACGAGCCACGGTCGATTTTGTCATCAACAACATGACCGATGCACTGTTGCATATACAAAAAAATATGAAACAAATTAACGTCAAAAAGGTTCAGAATAAGTCGATGGTACTAGTAGAATGTTAAATTTGATAAAATAAAAATCATGACAAAACAACAACATAAACGTCAAGGAGGAAATATTCGGACGGAAAAACTATAATTTTGGTTTCACTACGTATTTTTTGATGTAATTGACTTCTTCAAAACGTAGAGTAATTTAACCAATGAGGTTTTTATAATAGAGGAGAGTTTTTATAATGTAGAAAATCGCTCAAGTATGCAAGTCTGAAAGAGATTTTTCAGAGAAACTAAACTTTTAGCACTAAACCAGTATTAACATTTTAATAATCTAAGGAGGTAAAAGATGTTTATGTTTGCGAACCAAATTTGGCATATATGCCGTAACTCATCCAAAATAACATGAGATGAAAAGATGAAAAAGATGAAACCCAAAAGTCGTAAGTCGTTGATAGGTGTGAAATTTACACTTATCGAATTGTTGATTGTGATTTCCATAATAGCCATTCTTGCGGCAATGCTGCTGCCGGCTTTGAGTAAAGCCAGGAAAAAAGCCCAAGCGACCACCTGTGTAAATCAGGTAAAACAACTCCATTCGGCTTTTCTGTTGTATTCCGCCGATTATAACGACTGTATACCGTTATGGTATGGTGGAACCCCCGCCGCTTACAATACTTACCGCAGCGCGGATGTAAGGAAAATATTTGCAAGTTATCTTGGCAGGCCGGACATTACGGGGAATACGCCGCCCACTGTCTGTCCCTCGGATGAGGATGGGCCTCCTCTGGTAGCTCTGACCAATAAGTTCAGCTATGGCTCGAATTGCAGTGCGGCATATAGAAATCAATACAAATTGACCCGTTGGAAGCAACCGTCAACGACGTTTTTGCTGGGTGACGGCAAGGGCAGTATCATAACGAATACGGACTTCAAATTCTGGCATACAGGCGGAACGAATGTCGGTTTTGGAGACGGGCATGTCAACTGGCTGACAATTTCGTTAATACCGGTCGGCAGCGTGACCACCGTTAACAAGTTCTATGCCGCATATTAACGCCGGGTGCAATTTTTCAGCCCATTTGAGGATGGATGAACAGGCGGCAGCGGACAGACATACTGAATTGAAATGCAGTAAATAGAGATATGAAATTTGCGCGCATTCAGCGTGATTGCGCAACGTGTGGGGCGCGCGTAAATTTCAGGAATAAAGTTATGATATTAATATTTAAGGTAAGGAAATGATATCCCATGCTTACGAAATCGCGAAAATCATTGGTGCTGCAACTGGTATTGTTTTTGGGTCTGGGTTCTTTGATGACGGCATTCGCATCCGAATCGAACCGGTATCCGCGAATCGCCAGGCATGAGATTCCGTTATTGCGGATTGTTCCGGCAATCGACGGAAAACTCGACCAGCGGGAATGGGTCAATGCCGTTAAGCTGCCGTCGCTTGTAACCATGAGCGGCGGCGAAATCGCAACCGATCCAACCGATGTATACGTGGGTTATACGAAAGACGCTCTTTATATCGGTTGGCGGATATTCCGTGCAGCAGATGCCGGTCCGATGAAGATCGCGGCAGATAAACCCGGCGACCAGTATCGCAATACTTCTGCGGTCTGGCAGGATGACTGCATGGAAATTTATCTGAAAATCGGCGGCAAAACCATAAATTTCGCCGGGAATGCGGCCGGCGCTTTCGGAGACACCATCAACGGTGATTCGACCTTCGCCGATTCCTGGCCGTGGCGTTACAGTGCGCAAAAAACCACTGACGGCTGGGAAGGGGAATTGAGTATCGATTTCAAAGATTTGGGATTGACCGGTTCTCCCGAAACCGGAACAGAATGGTACTTTGATGTCATTCGCAACGATAAAACACCGGTTACAAATGTTTCTTATCTCTCATACCGAACGGTTTGGAATGATGAAAGCAAGCTCAATAAACTGATTTTCGGGGCGGCTGTTCCGGCAGCGCGTTTGCTGCAATGCGGCAATATCGATGCCGAATCCGTCGGCATTATCGGCGAATGTATCAACATGACGGAAAAAGCCGTCGATGTTACAGTTGAGTATTCAATATTCAAGCGCCTCCCGGAAACCGGTCAGTTCAATTTTTTCCAGCAAGTTGATTCCGGGGTGTCCAATTCCGGCGCACAGGATATCATGACCACTCTGACCCCGGAACAGGCTTTAGCCGGAGCATTCAAATTATATGCGCCGATCAAAGAAGAACGCATTGTCCGGACCGTTCCGGCTAATGGTCGTATCGGTCTTAATCTGACAACTGCGGATGTTCCAGTCGGCGGATATGTAATCGGCTATCGCTTTAAAACGTCCGACAATCGTATCCTTAGCGAAGGGTTGCTCCCCGGAGAGCGTTTCCTGCCGGTGCAGCTTGACATCGTACCTTATTACCTGGTGAATGAAACGGTTGTCGCGCAGGTAAAAGTACGCAACGATGCGTTGGCTGCCAAATTGGCGGAATTTGAGGTGCGAATCATACAAAACGGAAAAACGTTGGCAAAAAACCGCGATACAGCCAGGAATGGCTATGACGGTTTGATTGTATCGGCGAAAGACATCAAACCCGGTGCTTGGTATTGCGAATTGAGTGGTTACGATTCAACCGGTAAGGAAATTGCCAAAGCCAAAAAAGATGTTCTGCGCCCGGAACCTCCATTCTGGGCAGTGGAACGGTATGGGACATCTAATTTTGTGCCGGAACCCTGGACTCCGGTGGCGGCTGAGGGAAATACGGTCGATGTCTGGGGACGTACTTACACATTCAACGATTCATTCCTGCCTTCGAGCATTGTATCCCTGGGGAAGGAAATCATGGCCGATAAACCGCAACTGCGTCTGGTTATTGGTGGTAATGCGGTTGAGTGGAATGGAAAAAACGAGATCATTGAAAAAAATATCGAATACGTGATTTATGAATGGAAAGGTAACGCCGGCGTTTTGCCCGTCACTGCACGAACCAGAGTTGAATTTGACGGATTTATGACTATTGATCTGGACATGGATACGAATGGTGTTACCATTGATGAATTCAAGGTAGAATTGCCGATTCGTTCGGAGGTTGCGAAACTTTATCATCTCTATTACTCCAAATGGCAGCAGCCCGCGCCGAAATTCGATGTTAAAGCGACAGGAAAAATCGGAGCCGGTTTTCAATCGGAATTTCTGCCGGCAATCTGGCTGGGAAATCCACGGGCAGGTTTGCAATGGTGCGCCGAAACAAATGAATTCTGGCGCAACAAAGATACCCAAAAAGCGATTGAAGTTGTCCGGAACAATGATCGTACCGCATTGCGGCTGCAAGTGATTGACCGTCCTTTCAAAACTCCGGCTCGTCTGTCATATCGCTGGGGTTTGATTGCCAGTCCGATCAAAGAACTGAACCGTCCGGCGAATCGCAACCGGTATTATACCAGTGTCCGATTGGGTGCGGGCTTCTACCGTGGCGAGAAAAAAGATGTTCTCTGGGCGGAAACTATGTTGAATCAGGCGAAGGCCCTGGGCGCAACCTGGGTTAATACGTTCCATTGGATCAACCGGATGCCGTTGCCGTTGGGGCCGGATATATTCAGTGATCCGTATGTACTGGAGCCCAGGCATCGGGAAACCCACATGGAGGCGATGCGGATGATCCATGCGCGCGGACTGAAAACAACCGCTTACAGCGGCTGGAATGCAATGAATCCCCGGATGCCCTGGTATTCTGCGTATGGGGAAGCCATGAAAATGCAACCGGAACGCTATACCTACGGCGCTTATCATGCCTGCCCGCGTGGAGGATATATCGAGTATATGGCGAATGGTGCGGCGTGGATGTACAACACCATGGGGATTGAAGGGATCTATCTCGACGGCATGGCCGCGCGTTTTTACTGCACCAACCGTTTCCACGGTTGCGGCTATACAAACGAAGAAACCGGTGAGCGCGCAGGTTCTTATAATATCTGGGCGATGCGCGAGGCCTTCAAACGGATGTATAAAATATATCACGGCGAGGTGAACAAAGACGGTCTTATTTACAGCCATGGGCCGACCATTCTGCCAATCATGTCTTTTGTCGATGTGAATTTCGTATGGGAAGGTGCGGCGGCGGATGCGTATTTTGATCTGGAAGCAGTTCAAGCCATCGCAAACAGTCAAACATATGGCGTACCGGTGGAATATGTTGCCCCGCATTTTGTTACCTACAGCATGGGTCAAGGCGTCGCGATGTTGCATGATGCAACCGTTATCATGGACTATTTTCATTATTTCCAACGCCAAAACCGTCTTACCGGATACGACAAAAGCGGTTTTTATGGTGCGGGCGGCACACGCCGATCATTTCTTTGGACAACCTGGCAGCCCCGGCAGTGGTTTGACTGGACCGACGGTTATCAATGGCATCCCTATTACGAAAACCAGGATGTGCTGAAGATCGGAGCGGAGAATGTCAAAGCGTCATTCCACCTCAATGCCAAAAAACAGCTCATTTTTTGCGCCATGAACTTCAATAAAGAGGCGACCGAAGCGAGTTTCGCCCTGGATACCGGAAAACTGGAATTACCGGGCGTGCTTCATGCCCGCGATGTGGTTACCGGTGAAGTTTTTGAAATAAAAGACGGCCGTTTTTCTCTGGCTTTCCTGGGGCATTGTCCCCGCTTGCTGGTGATTCATTCCGCGCCTGTTCCCGATCTTTCGATTGACTTAACTAAATTGGATTGTATGTGATGAAAAAATTATGTTATTATTTCAGCGTAACCTGCCTGTTACTGCTCTCTTTTGGCGTTACAGGCGGCAGCATCTCGTATCCGGTTCTGGGCAATCTTTATATGCCGCAGGGCACTATTGAGATGTGGCTCATTCCGCAGGTTGAGCCAATGGGAGAAAATATGCTGAAAAAGAATTATTGGGGACATCCGTTATTCACCGTGAAACAAAGCGATTCATCCTTTCAGTTGCTGTGGATGGTCCGGAAGGGAAGGAGTTGCCCCGTGGCTTTGCATGCTGTTGGGAAAACCGGATTGAACCATTATCTGCCGGTCGAGAAATGGGGCAAAGGAGAGCCGCGCCACATCGCCTATTGCTGGGATTCGGGAAAAGACTGGTGGATCATTGACGGAGTGGAAATGCCGGTCAAGCAACATAGCGAATGGCATCGGGCGTCGATTGGCACACAACTTCGCATGATACTGGGAAGTGAGAAAATTCATGGCATGTTTGTGATAGATGATCTGCGGATTTCATCGGTGGCACGGCGGACGGACGAGGTCGGTTTTCACCATCCGGGAAAGTTGAAAAATGATCCGTGGACGCTGTTGCTGGATAACTTCGATAGCCCCATCCGAGACAACGGCATCCAGCGGACCACACCACAGGTCATGACGCCCGCGGCTGACGGGAAATCCGGCGGCATTCCGGACAGAAATTGTTCATTTGTCCCTGGCATCAGCGGTACCGGACTGCGTTTGTAAAATACCTGATTCCATTGGAATTTTATAGATGAAGAACCCAATCTTTCAATTTGAATTCAACGTGCGCGTAAGATGCGCACGGACTTCGGATTATGAGATATAGCATTCATACCACGGCGACGTGCATTTTGCACTCCCGATTCACAGAAATAGGTCAAAACTTTTGACGGAGCTTTACAATAGAAAAGGAAACAGCAATCATGAAAAGTAATTCTTACGCTAATGCGGAGCAACACGCAATTTTTCCATATTGGGAGTTTGCGTATCCGGAGGGCCCCGCACCGGAAAAGGCCGCTTGGGTCAAGCAGCGTCCATCGACTTTTGTCGGCAGCTGGGAACCGCTGTCGTTCCGGCAGAGGTCAGGTTTTGCCTGGACGGATGAAGAAGATTTTTACCGCAATGAGGAGTTTTCAGACCGGGCGCTTGACCAATATGTTGAGCTCGGTTGCAATCATTTGATCCTGCCGTTTGAAAAAGGGGTCGGGTTGAAAGCGCTGCAAAGCGAAACGGGATTCCTGAAAGATGTTATAACTCGGGCGCACCATAAGAACCTTAAAGTCGGTGTTTACATTCGCGTGGATTCTGTTGTTCCCGATATCATGGTAAAAGAATACAATGACGTCTACTCCTGGCTGGGCATTGGCATAGGAGGCAAAACCAGCTGCTACGGCGGCGATCAGTCATACCGCAAAATGATTTGTTACAGTCACCCCAACGCAGTAAAACGCCTTGAAGAAACAATACGTTTTGCCATAGAAGAATTGAAAACCGACCTTCTCCACTTTGATGGATACAATATCAATCATATGTCGTCCAGAAGTTGCCGGTGCTCGAATTGCCAGAGAAGTTTCCAGGAATGGTTGAAGCATACGTTCCGGGATGAAAAAACGAAAAATGAATTATTCGGGTGGGTCGATTTTGATACCATCATGATTCCGGACCCTGATACTTTGTTTCCCTCGGTCCTGAATGTCACCGACATGAAAGCCTGGCATTTATACAACTGGGACAGGGACCTCGCTTTTACGCGGCATCTCAGACGCTTCATAAAACAGTTGAATCCCGATACTGCGATCAGTATTAATTGTAAATGGGGAAGGTCTGTGAATTTCTACCGGGGACTCAATCAATATGCGGAACAGCTCTTCCCCTGGGTGGATATGGTCTGGCTGGAAGATTCATTTTTCTTTCGGTATGATAAAAGCAGAAAAAGCATCATTTCTCGGGTTGGCGCGCAGAAACAGGCACGGGAATACCAGATACCTGTCTGCAACTACCATTGGTTTAAAGATGACAGAAAAGTTCGGGCCAGCCTGGCATATTCGATTGCGGCAAACTCCGCCAATACGGCATGTATGGGCTTCAGCCTGCGATGCCTGCCGCATTATACATTGAACTATGACAGTAAGAAGAGATACAATGAATTCTGCCAAAAACATTATTCCAAACTTGCTTCGGCGAACCCTTGGGCCGAAATCGCCGTCCTGCGTCATCTTGAAAGTCTGGCCTGGAATAACGGCAAGCCTCATTTAGACGCGGCCGCAATCGAACATCTCCTTTTCCATAAACGGATTCCATTCCGGGTGATTGATAAAGTTGAAATGAAAATTCTCGATTCGGTCAAAATATTGATTCTTCCTTCCTGTGAATCCATGTCAGACAACGAATTGATGATACTCAAGGATTGGGTCGAGCGGGGCGGAAGATTGTTTTTCACATATGACGTTGCCTTGTTCGATGAATACAGAAGAAGAAGACCGTTCCATCCCATCTTGGCATGGTATGATGAGTGGAACGACAAATACAATTTAGCGCTTGATGCGGAGGCGTGGTTTGCATGGCTTCCTCCGGTACTGGAAGATCGTAATGGGAAAACGGACAAATATTCGCAAACCGTCAAATGTGGAAAGGGACATTTATGTTTTTTCCCGGAAATCATGTTGAAAAGAAGTGCCCCTCTTGGATTGCTCGAAAACACGTTCACTGCGGAAGATATTGAAATTCCGGGAAATTGGAACGAAATCATCGCTTCCCTTCGGGAATTGAACGATGGTTTTATGTTTACACTTCAGTGTTCGGATTCGGTCGTGATTGAAACCGGCGAAATCAAGGGCGGAGCAAAATTCATTCACCTTATCCAGGCGGATCCGGAAGCCGACGCAACGGATGTCAGTATTGCGTTCAGGACGAAATGTGACGGCATTTGCCGGGTATGGTCGCCGGATAGCGAGCCGGAACTCTCCATCCATGAAAACGTGATCACGGTTCATCGCCTTCAAACGTATGCCATTTTGGAAATCATCAACACGGAGAACGAAAAATGACCGATCGTATAAAAGTCGAATCCTGTTTCATCCGGAATTACGGGTTAAGCGGGTGGGATGAAAAAATAGCCGGAAAATGGGATTACCGCGATCTGGTGAAAGACGATCAGTGGCGAGATGGCTGGATCAGCTTCGATTCGCTTCTCTGGGACGATACGACCGGGAAACTGTATTGCGGACTGAACTCGATTGACGGCGACATTCTGTATTCGTTTGATCCGGACACCCGGCAATTTACCTCCCTTGATGCAAAATCCTGGGCGGACCCGTTTGATGTCAAAATACACCGGACGATTTTGAAAAATCCCTATGACGGCTGTCTCTATTTTGGTACTTCGCTGTTGCACGAAATCGACCAGCAGCAGGACGCGCCAGGTGGAAAACTGGTGAAATTTGATCCGGTGACGAGCCAGTATGAAATACTCGGAATTGTGTTCCCCCATCTCTACATTCAGTCGATTGCTGCAGATTTTCAGCGCGGTTATCTGTATGCCTTCACTTATCCTGCCGAGTTTGTTATTCAATTCGACCTCAAGACAAGAAAATCAAAAATACTCGCTTACCTCAGCAATTCTTTGCTGTTTGCCCAGCCCCACAACGGTGTGGTGGACAAATATGGCGCGTTGTGGGGAACCTACGCGGAAACCAGGGCTTGGGACGAAAAAACAGGAACTATGCCGATCCGAATCTTCAAGTATGATCCGGAAACGGACAGTATAACATGGTTTCGACGCCGCTTGCCGGGAAAAGCGGATAAAAATCAATTAATTGTAGACCCCTCCGGTTTAAAGGCGGCGGAATTCGGCGCGGATGAAACCCGCCACAAAGAAGATTATGGATTTTGTGATTCCATGCTGTATGATGGGGATCGATACATCTACGCAGGTACGGTTTTTGGTGTGCTCGCTAGAATCGATATTGAAACCGGCGAGGTGGAAAAAATCTGTCATTTGATGAGTGCCGGGCGGCTTCCCGCGCTGACAATCGACCAGGCGGGTAATATTTACGCCGCAGGCGGCATGAAACATCACACGCACTTATTCCGCTGGAATCCCCGCTCCAAAGAACTGTTCCATTATGGAGAAATCATTGACCCCAGCACCAATGAAAGCCCCTCTCGAGTCCATGAAATTGCCATTGACGACAAAGGGAGAATTTATTTGGCGGAGAATGACAATCACCATAGATCCAGCTATTTGTGGATCGTAAAAGAGTGGGATTTATCATTTTGAAAGATCGAATATTGCGATGAAAATGCCAATAGTTGTTGTCACGGCAATTAATATCCATCCCCATACCAAAATTGTATAAGATTTTATCTCTGGTTCGGACGTAAATCGTCCCTGATTTTGAAAAATGCCATGCCCGAATTGGAGATAAAAATCAAATGAGCTAAGCCGCGGTGACCGGGCGAGGACGATCGCTATGTGTATTGAATCGAAAATGGGTGATTGCGGGATACGTTTTGGAGAGTGCCTGGATGCGGGGAATGAATATTTTTGTGGCTATTTGAATGGTTGAAGTTCGTCTATGATGATTACAAACTCATAGAAGAACTCGACAGCTTGAACAATGACGCCGCATTGCGGAAATATGTCTGGCAAAGTAATGAAGTTGGGCAGGATGTCCCATTGCAAGTTCAGGATGTAACCACTAATCAGTATACTGATTTGCCATTGAAGACAATAACTTTATCTTCCCGGAATCCATCGGGCGCAGTTATACGGCTGGCGCCTGCTGGATATACGGCTCCTTCTTTCCATTTTTAAATGTTTTCAAGCTTGACATTTCCGGTCGATTCGCGTATATTATCCAAATTTAATGGTCAGGATAAGAATTTATGACAGCTCAGACAGGTAGAAACGATTCGGATTTCCGAATCGAGGTTCCGGAGTATTTTAATTTCGGTTATGATATCATCGACCAGCGTGCCGCGCAGGATCGCAACAAGCTTGCCATGATCTGGTGCAACCAGTACGGAGCCGAACGCAAACTGACTTTTCTTGACATCAGTCAGCTTTCCAACCGGGCGGCGAATATCCTGTTGAAAATGGGGCTGAAACGTAACGACGCGGTGGCTTTGATGCTTCCCCGGATTCCGGAGTGGTGGATTTTCTCCATTGCCCTGATCAAGCTGGGGGTTGTGCAGTGTTCCATGCCGCCTCTCTTGACGGCGCAGGATATCAAACACCGCATGGAGACCGGCAAATTCAAGCTGGTCATCACCGATGTCGACAATTCCGCCAAATTTGAAGAGATCTACAACGATTGCCCCTCGTTCCAATACATGCTGCTGGCCGAAGGCTCCAAACCAGGCTGGGTCAGCTACGAGGAAGAATGCGCCGCCATGCCGCGCGAATCTCTCTATAAGGTCAATACCCCGGAGCCGGTCCGCACGCACGCCGACGAGCGGGCGCTGGTCTGGTTCACCTCCGGCACCAGCAAGTTTCCCAAACTGGTGGAGCATTCCCATTCGTATCCGATGGGGCATTTGGTTACGGCCGCCTATTGGCAGCGTTTGACCAGCAACGACCTGCATCTTTGCTGGACCGATACCGGCTGGGCCAAGATCGCCTGGGGCGGCTATTTCGGCCAATGGATCGCGGGGGCATGTCTGTTTGTCTGCGATTTCCGGCATAAATTTGTCCCGGAGGAACTGCCGCCGATTCTGGAAAAATATGGGGTCACTTCGCTCTGCGCCGCGCCGACGATTTACCGGATGCTGGTGCTCTGCGACCTGAAAAAGCACGATTTGTCGCAATTGAAAAAGTGCTTCACCGCCGGTGAAAGCATTCATAAGGAAACGATCGACGCCTGGCAGGACGGCACCGGCCAATTGATTTACGAGGGCTACGGACAGACGGAAACCGTCTGCATGACCTGCCAGACCCCCGAAATGCCTTACCGTCCCGGCTCCATGGGACGCCCGACGCCCGGCTGGCATATTGAACTTCACGACGAAGACGGCAAACCGGTGCCCTCCGGTGAAGAAGGGCGCATCGCCATCAGACTGGGGGACGGCAGGCCCGTCGGCTTGTTCCGCGGCTACGTGGGGGGCGAAGAAGAAAATGTTTTCGAAAGCGGCTTCTATTACAGCGGCGACAAGGCACGCATGGATGAAGACGGATTTCTGTGGTTTGCCGGGCGGAGCGATGACATCATCAAGAGTTCCGGCTACCGGATCAGCCCTTCCGAGGTGGAATACGTGATCATGCAGCACAATGCGGTGCACGAAGTCGCCGTGGTGGGCGCTCCGGACCCGATCCGCGGGATCGTCATCAAGGCTTATATCGTGCTGAAACCGGACTACGCGCCGACGGAAGCCATGGGCCGGGAAATTCAACGTCATGCCAAAGCGCTGACCGCCCCCTACAAATACCCGCGTTATGTGGAATTCATCGCGCAGATGCCGAAAACCTATTCCGGCAAAATCCGCCGCAATGTCCTGCGAAAACACGCCGAAGACGGCGTCTGCACCTGGATGTAATCTCGAATGAATCGATCCGCCCGGTCAACCGGGCGGTTTTATTATTATCTGGCGGTGTATTGATGCGCCGCGCGCCACAATGCCCGGCCGAATGTCCGCCAGAGTTCCGGCGTCAGGGATTGATCGCAGGCGTTGGCGTAAGGGATTTCCAGAGAGGCGCCGAGCGGTCTCCACGGAAGTCCGCAAGCCCATTTGCCGAGTGTCTTGCCCTGCGTGTAATTGGCGCTGGTATTCCACAAACTGCCGAATGGGATGTTATCTCTCTGGAAATAATGAATGCCGTTTCCGGTCTTTGACTCGGGCTCCAGAATGGCGGAGAAGCGGTCGATCCGCTTCTGTCCGTCACGCGGTTCCACTCCGACAATGTAGATGGTCTCATTGGTACCGCCGCCGCGCAGCCACGGGCAATGCAGATCGAGAATGACTTCCGGCTGTTCGCGCATGACCAGTTCCATTATCGCCCGGACTTCGGGATAGATCGAGGCGGGACCGTAATCGCGGGCGTGGTCGTGGGGGGCACGGTTTTTGCCCTGGTCGCCGTTTTCCACGCCGTCCTTGTCCACAAACGGTACGCAGAACAGGGTGAAATCCTGCCGGGGGTCGTTCAACGCGGTGTCGATCAGCCCCTCGAGCACATAGTTCGCCGCCATTTCGCAGCAGTGATGACGGGCGGAAAAGAGGTATTTGCGCGGCCCTGAACCGTGGGTAAACAATTCCACCGAACGTCCCTGCCGGCTCCGGCAGAGTTCCGTAACGGGCAGATGGAGCCGCTGCCAATTTTCCTGAAGGTACGGAATGCCTGTGCAGAAACGGACATTTTCCGCCTTGCCGTCGTGACGATAGCGGAATGCTTCAATTTCCTCCACTTTGCCGCCGCCCCAGTGCCAGGTTTTGCCGCCGTCGAGGCTGACCGCGGGGCCGCGGGTTCCGATCGCCGGCATGTCGAAATGAAATTCATATTCGCCGGGAGAACCGAATTCCGCCTCGAAGTACCAGTAAAACCAATTTGTCGTGGTGTCGCGCAAATCGGGTGACAGTTCAATCCGTTTGCCGTCGATGCTCCTGACTGCGATATTGCCGCCGGGGAAACTGCTGTTGATTCTTACGGTCATGATCGAAAAACTCCTCTGGAATTTCAGGAAATTTTGATGAATGTGAATAATTCAATGTACAGTGAAGTCAGGAGAATTACAATAATTTTTCTTGCCGATCTTGAAATAATGGCGGTTCGTTGTATAATAAATGTATTATTGGTTAATATTACAGGATAATGTATCATGGCGAAATATCAGGATATCACCGCCGATTTGCAGCAAATGATCGAACAGGGGCGTTTGCGCCCCGGCGACCGCCTGCCGACAGTCGGGGAGTTGCGGCAGCGCTATCAGGTCAGTCATATCACGATCGTCCGGGTGTTCAAGGAACTCACCGGGCTCGGGCTGATCGAAGCGTTGAGCGGGAGCGGTTATGCCGTTCGAAAAATCAAAACGCTGCACCGGACCGGAACCATTGCCAATTTCAACCGTCCCATGCGCCCTACCGGCAAAGTGGACAACTTCCTGAACGATATCAATATCCATTTGCAGATGGAATGTTTCAGCCGGGGGCTGGATATCTGGCAGAGCCATACGACGCGGCCACTGAACGTTCGCCCGGTCAGCGACGCGGCCCTGACGGCAATCATCGAAGCCATGCTGGAAGCCGCGCCGCGCGTGGACGGTTTTCTGGTGGATGAATTCATTCCCGATTCCCGCCTTGAACCGGTTTTGGAGAAAACCGCCAAACCGATGGTCGTCATCAACCGCCGGACCGTCCTGCCGATCGACTCCGTCACTCCGCCCAACCGCGAAGGGATGGCGGCGCTGGTGGCGATGGCGTTGAAAATGGGATACCGGAATTTCGTGTTCTGTACCCAGAATGCTTATTCGTCGAATTTCGAGGAACGGAGCGCGGCATTTCAGGTTTGCGTACAGGAACAGCGGCTTGAGCAAGTGGAATATATCCGTTGGGATTCGAATTCCGATATTCTGGCCCGATTGGACGCCACGGTATTGCCGAAGGTGAAACGCGGGGAACGTCCGTTGCTGGTATGCATTTCGGACTATGCGGCGCGCCATTTCGCCAACTGGGCGCTCGGACACGGGCTTGTATTCGGGCGTGATCTGGGAATTTTCAGTTTTGACGGATTTGACATGGCGGTTGAAACACCGGAGCTGACGACGATCAAGTCGCAGCCGGACAAGCTTGGCTCGCTGGCCGTCGAACTGCTGCAACAGCGGATTGCCGGAGAAAATACGGAGTCGCCGGGAAATTACACCAGCGAGGTACTGGTGGCGCCCGGCTCTACCATTTAATAAAGGGTATGTACATGAAAAACGAAGCTTATCGGATGGCCAGTTGGTGGATCAAGTGGGAAGACCTTGCCTGGCCGGACCGCGACCTGGAAGATAAAATACGGCGCAGGGCCGACCTGATGGCGGCGGGGGGCGTCAATACCGCGATTATTTTCGGGGCGCATTTCCGCTGGGATTTCCTGCCGTTGTGGGGGAATCTGCATGATATGATGCGGTATATCGCGGATGAACTGCACCTGCGCGGCGTCAAACTGTTCGACCATCATTCATCCGTGCTGACCCATCGCTACGACAGCCGCCAGGACATGAAGGATATGCGGCGGTGCAACCGCCATCATGTGCCGTTCGCGCCGTCGCGCAGCGCCGCCGACGAATGGACTTACCGGGGCATGAAGCTGAACGACTGGCGGATGATCGACGTGCGGACCGGGCAGGCGGTTCGCCTCCCGGCTTACACCGCTGAAGAATTCTGTATCAACAACCCGGACTTCCTCGGCGCTTATCAGAGCTATGTGCGGCAGTTGCTGGAGGAAACCAATATCGACGGATTGATGAGCGACGACGGGATTTTCTATTCCAATCTGACCAGTTGCGGCTGTACGCATTGCCGGGAGCGCTTCCGGCGCGAATACGGCCATGAACTGCCGGCGGCGGGGGATGAATCGTTCTGGTGCAACTGGCACAGTCCGGTGTTTCGCGACTGGCTGGATATGCGCTCGCGCAGTACCGGTGATTTCGTGGTGGCGATCAAGGAGGTGTTGCCGAAGGGGTTTCCGTTCATGACCTGTTGTTCGAACAGCATCGACGTGGCTTGCACGGGGGCCGGGATGAGTTATCTGGAGTTCATCCGCGGCTGCAACATGGTGATGCTGGAAATGTGCGGCAACACACCGAAAATCGACGGCACGCTCGGTATGCTGCTGCCGATCCAGTTGCAGCACCTTGGCGTCGCCCGCGAACACCATGTTCCCTGCATCGGACTGGGATACGGGTTTTCCGCCGCCACCGCCGGAGTGATCTGGGCGTTCAACAAATTCCTGGGAACCGACTGCTGGTTCTCCACGAAAAAAGGGCGGCTCGGGCTGCCCGATTCCAAGCTGGCCGGACTGCCCGATGACCCGGAAGTTACCGCGATACCCTACAATTTCGAGAAAAACAACCCGCAACTGTTTGACGCGGTTTCAGATTCAGCCGTAGCCGTTTATTTCTCCAATGCCACCCGCAATTTTTACGGCGGGAATTATACGGATTATACCGGCGACTACGCCGGAGCCTGCAACTATCTTTATGAGAAAAATATCCAGTTTGATGTCGTAAACCGCATTCCGGCGACGGATTCCGGTTATTCGGTTCTGGTCCTGCCGACGGCGGCCTGTCTGGCGGAGGAAGATTGCCGGGCGTTGGAGCGCTGGCTGGAAAGCGGCCGGGCGCTGATTGCCGCCGGTCCGTTCGGCGTATGCGACGGGCGCGGCAACCGGGTCGGGAAACCGTTCGGCGAATCTTACGGCATACATGTGGACCTACCCGAGATCGAGCGCCGCCCGGTTTTTCCGCCGGATTGGAAGCCTCTGGCCACGGTCGAATGCCGGAATCCTCTTGAATGGCATCGTGCCGGTGAACATTTTCTCTGGCATCCGGGGAGGATGGGCGCGGAGAAGCCGCCGCAGTTGGAAGAAGTGGTCCGGCCATATCTGCCGCAGGCGGCTTTGGATATCGTGTCCGGTTCCGGCTGGCTGACGCGCCGGTTCCGGGCCGCGGACGGCACGGTGCGGCTTCATGCGCTGGCCGGCAGTTACCGGCTCGAATTGAACGAAGAGCTGGAGGCGGAACGGGAATCGAACTGGAGCGGGCTGAACATCATCACCGGCGCCCGGCCTGACCGCGCGGAACGGCGGGTGGTGCTTCGGGTCCAGGAGCCGTGCGAACACTTGACCGTCTGTTTCCCGCTGTTGAACCGTTTCGTGGAATGCCCGGTGACGGACGGGCGGATTGAATTCGAAGTCCCGGAAGAAGTCTATTACTGGATTGTCAGCCGATGAATTCCCGGCGGTAGGCCTGCGGCGGCAGATGAAAATGTTTTTTGAACATCCGTGAAAAATAAAATTCATCGTCAAAGCCGCAGACCTCCGCCACCGTTCCGACCGGGTCATCCGTGGTCAACAGTTTTTTCACCGCCAGTTGCAGGCGGCAATTGATCAGGAACTGCTGTGGGGGCAGGGTGGTGAACTGCTTGAATATCCGCCGGAAATGCGTGATCGAAACAAACATGCCGGCGGCTTCCTGCTCGAAATCCCATTCCAGTTGGGGCGCTGTCTTGATGGCTTCGAGCAGTTTCTTTAATTTGAACTGCTGATGGTGCGGCAGGGATTGGCGCGGCTCGTCCTGCTGGTGCAGTTGCAGCAGCAGGTTTTCCAGCAGGCAAACAGTGCGGTCGTGATGCCTGGGGCCAAGATTCATCGTCTGGTTCAGTTCGCGCAGAGTATCCATAAAAAGATCCGGGCGAGTGATCTTGATCAATGGCTGTTCGGGATCGATCGGCAGCAAGCCCCCCGCAAGAAACCGCTCGGCCCGTTCGCCGGTGAAACAAACCCAGCAATGCGTCCGCCCGATGTCATCCCCGGGGCCATACGTGAAATTCGGGCCGGGATAAGTGAGCAGCACATGGGGGCCGTCGACCAGATATTCATGGCGGTGATCGAACACCACCCGGAAAGTCCCTTCGTGATTGTACTGGATGCCGTAATAGGTGAAGGTCTTGTCCGAACAGTAAAGGTGTTTCTCGTAAATGCCGCTGCCGATGAATTGAAGCCCGTCAAAATAGTTCATGTTCGTAAAATCCATAAAAATGATTATTTTATCTATTGCCTGATTCCGTTAATTTTTTTGCGGAATCCTGTTTGATTGTTTTTGACGGCAGAA